>Ga0233443_1000684_pt1 | contig 35404 bp, 37 predicted proteins | sample SI_123_September_2_FD_182784 | JGI IMG/M metagenome (GOLD analysis project Ga0233443, IMG submission 182784) | Seawater microbial communities from Saanich Inlet, British Columbia, Canada - SI_123_September2016_200_MG | ecosystem: Environmental > Aquatic > Marine > Inlet | place: Canada: British...
CGTATCAGATTTATGCGGTTGAGGCTATTGTAGAGTGCATAGAAGATAACCGAGGCAATGGCTACATTTGGCATACCACAGGGAGTGGTAAAACCCTCACTTCTTTCAAGGCTTCTACGCTTTTAAAAAACAATGACACCATTAAAAAAGTTCTTTTTGTGGTGGACAGAAAAGATTTAGACCGTCAAACACGAGAAGAGTTTAACAAGTTCCAAGAAAAGTGTGTCGAAGAAAATACCAACACTGAGACCTTAGTAGAGAGGCTACTCTCAACAGACTATGCCGATAAAGTAATCGTGACGACTATCCAAAAACTAGGGCTTGCCCTAGACGGAACAAATAAAAAAAACTATAAAGAGCGACTAAAATCACTATCCAATGAGCGAATTGTTTTTATTTTTGATGAGTGCCATCGTTCACAATTTGGTAAAAACCACAACGCCATTAAAGAGTTTTTCCCCATCGCCCAACTCTTTGGATTTACAGGTACGCCTATATTTCCTAAAAATGCAAAAAGTATGATTATAGAGGGTGAAGAGGCATCACTGAAAACCACCAAAGATATTTTTGAAAAAGAACTACACAACTACACCATCACTCATGCCATTGATGATGGTAATGTGCTTCGATTTCATATTGATTATTTTAAACCAGAAGGCTCTAACACACCAAAACAAGGAGAGAGCCTTTCAAGTAGAGCCGTAGCGGAAGCGATATTACAAAAACATGACAAAACGACAGCCGATAAAAAATTCAATGCGGTGCTTGCGACTGCTTCCATAAACCATGCGATAGAATATTACAAACATTTCAAAGAGCTATCACATGGTTTAAACATCACTTGTGTTTTCTCGCCACCCGCAGAAGGCAACAAAGACATCGCTCAACTACAAGAAGATTTACCGACTGAGCGAGAAGACAACAAAGAAGAACCTAGCCTTAAAAAAGAGGCTCTAAAAAAGATTATCAACGATTATAATATCCTTTTCAGCACCAACCACGCCATAAGCAATTTTGACAATTACTATCAAGACATACAAACACGGATAAAAAATCAAAAATATCCAAACGCTGACTTAGCACATTGTGAAAAGATAGATATCGTCATCGTGGTTGATATGCTACTAACAGGATTTGATTCACAATTTTTAAATACGCTTTATGTCGATAAAAACCTAAAACATCACGGACTTATCCAAGCCTTTTCAAGAACCAACAGAGTATTAAACGAGTCCAAGCCTTATGGCAACATCTTAGATTTTCGTTCACAACAAAGTGCCGTCGATGAAGCCATCGCACTTTTTTCTGGTAAAGATATCGATAAACCAAAAGAGGTCTGGCTGGTTGACCCTGCTCCTAAGACGATAGAGAATTTTCAAAATACCACTAAAAAGCTAGAGGATTTTATGATTTCCCATGGTTTAGAGAACAAACCAGAGGAGATAGCAAACCTAAAAGGCGATGAAGCAAGAGCAGAATTCATCAACACATTTAAAGAGGTGCAAAGACTAAAAACTCAACTAGACCAACACACCGACCTAAAAACAGAGCAGTTAGAACTCATAGAAGAGACCATACCACAAGACATGCTAAGAGCCTTTAAATCCATGTATCTAGAAACGGCTAGTAGACTTCAAAAAAGAAGAGACAAAGGAGAAGGTGCATCTGATGTAGTAGAACAGCTTGATTTTGAATTTGTACTTTTTGCTTCTACTTTGGTGGATTATGACTATATTATGACACTTATCGCTAAATACAGCCAAGACCCTAAAAAGCAACAAATGAGCAAAGAGCAACTCATCAGCCTACTCAAATCAAACTCCAATATGATGGAAGAGCAAGAAGATATGATCGCTTATATCAATAGTCTCGAAATGGGTACAGCACTGAAGGAAGAAGAGATAAAAAAAGGCTACGAGATCTTTAAAACTCGTAAAAACACCACTGAACTAGAAGCGATGGCAAAATATTATGAACTAGAACCCTCTCGTCTTCAAGCCTTTGTAGATAGAGTGCTAGATAGGTTTATATTTGATGGAGAACAACTCACCGACCTTTTAGAGCCGTTGGGGCTTGGGTGGAAAGCCAGACGAATTAAAGAATTGACACTGATGGAAGAGCTTAGCCCATTGCTTAAAAAGATGGCAAAGGGTAGAAAGTTATCGGGCTTGGATGCTTATGATGAGTAACATTGAGATATATCAAGCATTAAATGGGGCTATAGAGTTTAAAAGTGATAGTGAACATGAAACGATTTGGGCAAGTTTAAATCAAATTGCAAAGCTTTTTAATAGAGATAATTCAGGCATATCAAGACATATAAAAAATATTTTTAAAAGTGGCGAATTAGAAAAAAATGAAGTTGTTGCAATTTTTGCAACAACTGCCAATGATGGCAAAATTTATCAAGTTGAATATTACAACCTTGACGTGATTATCTCAATTGGGTATAGAGTAGATTCCAAAGAAGCAACTGCTTTTAGAAAATGGGCAACATCTATCTTAAAAAAATATATTACAGATGGTTATGTCATCAATGAAACAAAATTAAGCACGACAAAAACACTGCTTCAAAGTCTAAAACAGACTATTGAATTTATCTCAACAAAACAAATAGGCAATGAAAAAGAACTTTTAGGCTTGCTTAAAAATTATACTAAAACACTCTCTTTACTTGAAAACTATGATAAATCAACAATAGATGATTTTAGTGGCAATAATTCAGAATATAGACTGACGTATATTGAGGTGAAAAAAGTATTAGAAAAAGTTAAAGAAAAGTTAATGAAAAAAGGGCAAGCGACAAAGCTTTTTGCCAATGAAAAAGAAAATGAACTAGATGGCATTATTAATAACCTCTATCAAACATTTGCAGGGGATGAACTCTATCCAAGCATAGAAGATAAAGCGTCACATTTACTTTATTTCATAATTAAAGATCACCCATTTAACGATGGCAATAAACGAAGTGCTTCATTTTTGTTTGTCTACTTTTTAGATAAGTGTGATTATCTTTATAAAAGTAATGGTGAAAAAAAGATAAATGATAATGCTTTAACGACATTAACGTTACTTGTAGCAAGCAGCAACCCAAAAGAGAAAGATTTAATTATAAGACTTGTAAAACATCTCATTTTTGAGGGTGGTAATTATGGTTATGAGTAAATCAGTGCCTAAGTTAAGGTTTAAGGGGTTTAGTGGAGAGTGGGAGCGAAAAAAACTAATTGATACGGCTGATAAAAAAATAAAATGGAGCTTTATAGGCGGGCCATTTGGATCAAACCTCAAAGCTTCAGACTATATACCAAAAGGCATTAGAGTAATTCAGTTACAAAATATTGGCGATAGTATATTTCATAATAAATATGAAATATATACTTCAGAAAAGAAAGCTGATGAGTTATTAAGCAATAATATATATCCAAACGAAATTATTTTATCTAAGATGGGAGATCCTGTAGCAAGGGCGTGCCTGATTCCTAATACAAGTTCACGGTATGTTATGTGTTCTGATGGAATACGCTTAGTTGTAGATGAAAAAAAATTCAACAAATTTTTTATTTACACGTATATTAATTCAAAAATATTTAGAACGCTTGCAGAACATATAGCATCAGGCTCAACAAGAAAAAGAATAGGTTTAGGCGATTTAAAAAAGCTACCGCTATTTATACCAAAAAAGAAACAAGAACAACAAAAAATAGCCAACTGTCTAAGCTCTCTCGACAATCTCATAGAAGCACAAAACAAAAAAGTAGAGACTCTTAAAAAGCATAAAAAAGGGATGATGCAACAGCTCTTTCCTAAAGAGGGTGAAAAAGAACCTGAGCTAAGATTTAAGGAGTTTAGTGGGGAGTGGGAAGTTCCAAGCATGAAAAACACTAACTTGGAGATAATTGATGGGGATAGAGGCAATAATTATCCAAAATCAAATGATTTTACTAACGATGGTTTTTGTTTGTTTTTAAGTGCTAAAAATATCACAAAAAATGGATTTAAATTGGAAGAAAAACAATTTATTACAAAGGAAAAGGACAATTTACTTAGAAAAGGTAAGCTGCAAGATTTAGATATTATTATTACTACAAGAGGCTCTGTAGGACACATAGCATATAATAAAAACATACAATACAAAAATATCAGAATTAACTCTGGTATGGTTATTCTTAGAAATAATAGTAACCATATAAATCAAAAGTATATTTACAAACTATTTTCTTCAAATATAATACAAAAACAAATAGATAATATAGCATTTGGTTCTGCTCAACCACAATTAACAGTGAAAGATATTAACAATCTTGAAATCCCTCTTCCAAAACCACCCGAACAACAAAAAATCGCCAACTGCCTAAGCTCCCTCGACAACCTCATAGAAGCCCAAAACAAAAAAATAAAGACTCTTACAAAGCATAAAAAAGGCTTAATGCAACAGCTTTTTGTAAGCAATGAGGGAAGTGCATGAGTAACAATAGCGAAACATTCAACACCCTAGAAGAGGTAGCAACTAAGTTTCGTCGTAGTGCTAAAAAACATACATTACTTTTTGCTCACAATGGCACAGGAAAAACTCGACTCTCTATGTATTTCAGAGAGCTAGGAGGCTGTCCGAAAACGCATCTTTCCGCCAGAACTGCGTTAAAATTCGGCTCAAAATGCTCATTTACACCTGTAAACTGTGCTTTTTCGCCAAATTTTGCCTTGTTCTGACGAAAACCTACATTTTCGGACAGCCTCCTAGGAAGAGATGGAGACAGTAGAGACACGCTCTATTTTAATGCCTTCACAGAAGACTTATTTCATTGGGATAATGATTTAGAAAATAATACCCATAGAGTTATAAAGCTAAACAGAGATTCAAGATTTTTTGCAGTGCTTGAGGGTGAAGGCTTTGATATGCAAACTCGTGTTAGAACTTTTTTAAATCGATATGTAGATTTTAATTTTGATATAGATACCACAACTTGGGAAGTGAGCTTTTCTCGTGAAGTAATACAAAGCAACACAACTCAGCGAATTGAAAATATAAAAATATCTCGTGGAGAAGAAAACATCTTTATATGGTCTTTTTTTCTTGCTATCGTCGAGTTAGCTATTGATAATGATGAAGCTTATCAGTGGGTCAAGTACATCTACATAGATGACCCTATTTCTTCACTAGATGACAACAATGTCATTATAGTAGCAAGTCATTTAGCACAGCTACTAAAAGATGCCGAGGGTAAACAGTTTATTATCTCAACTCATCATGGGCTTTTTTATAATGTGATGTTTAATGAACTAAAAAAAGCAGAAAAATATCTTTTAAGAAAAGATTCGACAAATAATAACTATCAACTCGAAACTTTAACAAAAGACACCCCTTTTTATCAACATATCGCTATCCTAAAAGAACTACATGAAATCGCACTAAACGGAAAAATCTACACTTACCACTTTAACCTACTGCGTAATATTCTTGAAAAAACAGCTGCTTTTCATGGGTTTGATAAATTCTCTGATTGCATAAAACTAGAACAGGATGATGCTGATAAAATCATTCATGCAAGACGCATCAATATATTAAGCCATGGAAATTACTCTATATTTGAACCTATAGAGATGCAAGATGAAAATAAAGAGCATTTTAAAAAGATTTTAGAGAGTTTTATAGAAACGTATCAATTCAATGATGAACTATTTCCAGAACAAACTGCACAAGAAGGACAAGCATGAAAGAAGAACAATCGAGCATCATCATCTACAACACAGTAGATGGAAAAGCATCGGTTTCTCTTCTTGCTAAAGATGCAGATGTATGGATGAACCAAATGCAATTAACAGAACTTTTTTCTACATCCAAACAAAACATTAGCCTTCATATTCAAAATATATTTCAAGAACAAGAGCTTAATGAAAATTCAGTTGTCAAGGATTACTTGACAACTGCCAAGGATGGCAAAAACTATACCGTTTCACATTATGCTTTAGCGATAGGTTTTAGAGTAAGAGGTAAAAGAGGCACACAGTTTCGTCAATGGGCAGATAATCAAGACCTAAAAGAGTTAGGGCAACTTGAAGAAAAAATCAAGAGAAGGTAAGAAACAAGCATGAGCAACGAACAACAACATAAATTAGGAAAAGTACTCTGGACAATAGCTGATGATTTGCGTGGCGCGATGAATGCAGATGACTTTAGAGATTATATGCTTTCATTTCTCTTCTTGCGTTACCTTTCAGACAACTATGAAGCGTCAGTTAAAAAAGAACTTGGCTCTGATTATCCAGATGATATACCACCTGATGTAATGGAAAGCCTTAATACAACAACACCATTACAAATTTGGTATGAAGAAAATGAAGATGATATAATAGCCTTTGAAGAACAGATGCGTAAAAAAGTGCATTATGTGATCAAACCAAAATACTTATGGAACGCCATAACAGATTTAGCCCGAACACAAAGTGATGGACTTTTAAGAACCTTAGAAAGGGCATTTAAATACATAGAAAATGAATCTTTCTCCACTGCTTTTGATGGACTGTTTTCAGAGATCAATTTAAATTCTGAAAAACTAGGCAAGCAATATAGTGATAAAAATACAAAACTCTGTAAAATCATCACTAAGATAGCTGAGGGTATCGCAGAGTTTTCTAATGATAGCGATGTCTTAGGCGATGCTTATGAGTACCTAATTGGGCAGTTTGCAGCAGGCGGAGGGAAAAAAGCAGGTGAATTTTATACCCCACAACAAGTCTCTACGATACTTTCACGTATTGTCTCACTTGATTCTCAAGACCCCAGTACAGGTAAAAAGAAAAAGTTAAACCATGTTTTTGACTTCGCTTGTGGCTCTGGTTCGCTCCTTTTAAATGTTCGAACACAGATGGGCAAGCATGGCATTGGTAAAATATTTGCACAAGAGAAAAATATTACCACCTATAACCTTGCACGAATGAATATGCTTCTACATGGGGTTAAAGATAGTGAATTTGAGATACATCATGGTGATTCACTCACCAATGAGTGGAAGTTACTGAGTGAAGAGAATCCATCAAAAAAGCTACATTTTGATGCCATCGTAGCCAATCCCCCTTTTAGTCTCCGCTATGAACCAAACGATGAATTAGCCAACGATTTTAGATTTAAAAATCATGGATTAGCCCCTAAAAGTGCGGCAGATTTTGCTTTTTTACTACACGGCTTTCACTTTTTGGATAAACAGGGAACGATGGCTATTATATTACCTCATGGAGTACTTTTTCGTGGTGGAGCAGAGGCAAAAATAAGAACAAAATTGCTTAAAGATGAGCATATTGATACCGTGATAGGCTTACCCTCTAAACTATTTTTCTCGACAGGCATACCTGTCTGTATATTGGTACTTAAAAAATGTAAAAAGAGTGATGATGTGCTTTTTATCAATGCCAGTGAGCATTTTACTAAAGGTAAAAGACAAAATCATTTGGAAGTTGAGAATATAAATAAAATTGTAGAGACTTATCAATACAGAAAAGAAGAAGAACGATATTCTCGTGCTGTATCACTCGAAGAAATAGAAAAAAATGACTTTAACCTGAACATTTCAAGGTATGTTAGTACAGCTAAGCCTGAGACTATTATTAATTTAAGTGAAGTTAATGACGAATTAGAAGGTTTTGAAAAAGAAATTAAAAAGTTTAAAGATGAGCATAATATTTATTTAAAAGAACTCAGATTGGGGTTGTTGGTATGAAGGTTAAATAAATCATGACTGAAACATTCATCATATTAATGAGTACCATTTTTGTTAACAACTTTGTGTTATCAAAATTTTTAGGTTTATGCCCTTTCATGGGTGTCTCTAAAAAACTGGAAACAGCCATTGGCATGGGTATGGCAACAACATTTGTATTAACGTTGTCTGCTGTCTGTAGTTATCTGGTCAATCAATATATTTTAATTCCATTAGATTTAACCTACCTGAAAACAATTTCATTCATATTGGTGATTGCTGCAGTCGTACAACTAACTGAAATGATTGTCCACAAAACCAGCCCATTACTTTATCAATTATTGGGTATTTATTTACCACTGATTACCACCAACTGCGCTGTTTTGGGTGTCGCATTACTCAATACTCAACACAGCCATAGCTTATATCAATCGGCTGTTTATGGCTTTGGAGCAGCAATTGGTTTTTCTATGGTACTTATATTATTTTCTGCTTTACGAGAGCAGCTGACTCTGGCAGACATTCCTCAACCTTTTCAGGGAACAGCCATTGCACTCATTACCGCTGGCATTATGTCAATGGCATTTATGGGGTTTTCAGGTTTGGTGAAAGGATGATCAGCGCAGTATTAATGATGACGGTGTTAGCACTGTTATTAGGATTGGCATTATCATTAACATCCCATTTTTTTCATGTTGATGAAGACCCGTTGGTTGAAAAAATTGATGCTATTTTACCTCAGACACAATGTGGACAATGCACCTTCACAGGCTGTAAACCTTATGCTGAAGCCATGTCGAAAGGAGAAGCGGACATCAATCAATGTCCTCCTGGTGGCAATGACATCATTGAACAATTAGCCGAATTACTTGGAGTTGAAAGCAAACCTCTCAATGCAGAACATGGTGAACACAATAACGAAAAAATGTTGGCGATCATTGATGAAAATGTCTGCATCGGTTGCACATTATGCATTCAGGCTTGTCCTGTTGATGCCATTTTAGGGGCTGCCAAACAAATGCACACCGTCATTGCAGATGAATGCACAGGTTGCGAACTTTGTATTCCACCCTGCCCTGTAGAATGTATCATCATGCAACCCATTGAAAAAAACATTAAAAACTGGAAATGGGATGCTCCTGAAAACTCACAGACAATATCCAATGCACTCTAAAATAATCAACTTTTTTACTGACAAGAATACTCATCAAATGCCTGGTGGAACTCACTTCGATGATTATAAGTCTCTATCAACTGATAAAAAAGTAGCAAGCTTAGTTATCCCACCAAAGCTGATCATCCCTATTCAACAACACATTGGTCATTCTGCCATTCCACTGGTCAATATCGGAGACCATGTCTACAAAGGTGATTTAATTGCCAAAGCCAGTGGCAAAATAAGTTTAAATATTCATGCATCATCTTCTGGTGAAGTTGTCAGCATTTCACAACAATACATTCCTCACTACTCAGAATTAGCCCAAACTTGTATAGAAATCACCACTGACGGCAAAGATGAATGGAGAAATGAACCAAGCCTCACACCTGATTATATGCAACAACCCATTGATGAAATGTTAAACCGCATCCATGCTGCGGGAATCACGGGACTGGGTGGAGCCAGTTTTCCAACCCATGCAAAACTGGATTCCACACAAGTTGATACCTTAATTATTAATGCGGCAGAATGTGAACCTTACATCACTTGCGATGACATGCTAATGAGAAATTGTCCTTGTGAAATGATTGGTGGAATTCTTATTTTAGTCAAAATACTTCGAGTCAAAAAATGCTTGATTGGCATTGAAGATAACAAACCTGAAGCCATTCATTCTCTGCAACGCTATTTGAATAAAATTAACAATCAATGCATTAAAGTAATTGAAATTCCGACACTTTATCCCTCAGGTGGAGAACGGCAACTGATTAAAATTTTAACTGGAAAATCCATTCCTGGAAAACAATTGCCGTCCGCTCATGGCATCGTGTGCCATAACGTTTACACTGCGGCGACCGTATTCAAAGCCGTCGCTTATAACCAGCCTTTTGTTGGTAGAATCATTACGGTCACTGGCGATGCCATAAAAACGCCACAAAACATGTTGGTTTTGATCGGCACACCCATTGAATATATCATTAAACAAGCAGGTGGATTGCTCACAAAGAAAAGTCGACTAATCATGGGGGGACCAATGATGGGCTTATTGCTTAAAAATGACCAACTCCCCGTGATCAAATCAACCAATTGTATTTTAGTGGAAAAAGACCAACTAATTCCTTCCAACGCCATCAAACCTTGTATTAATTGTGGGGCTTGTGTTGATGTCTGTCCCATTAAGTTATTACCGAATCAATTGCATAAATATGCAAAAGCAGCTCATCAAACAAGATTGAATTTTTTTAATTTATTCGATTGTATTGAATGTGGCTGTTGCCAATGGGTTTGTCCAAGCAATATTCCTCTGGTTCAATATTTTCGATATGCGAAAACAGAAATACGAGAAAAAAATCAGGAAAAATTAAAATCCGACAATGCCCGCATCAGACACAACAATAGAATTGACCGACTGGAATTAGAGAAAAAAGAGAGAAAAGAGCGTCACGATAGAAAAAAATTAGGATTAAAGAAAAAACAGGAGACAAGTGAATGTTAGAATCAGTAAATAAAGATAAAAATATAAATTTTATTGATTTGTTTGCAGGAATAGGTGGAATAAAACTTGGTTTTGAACACAATGGATTTACTTCTGTTTTTTCAAATGACTTTGATGCCTATTGCAAGACAACATTTGATCATAATTTCTCTGAAATATTTCAGCAATGTACAGAATTATATCTCAAAGATATTGCACAAGTTCCGTCAGATATTTTTCCAGAATTTGATTTATTGACAGGAGGTTTTCCTTGTCAACCTTTTTCAATAGCGGGTTATAGAAAAGGATTTACCGATAAAGGCAGAGGAAATTTATTTTTTGAAATCATTAGAATTTTACGAGACAGAAAACCAAAAGTATTTTTATTAGAGAATGTAAAAAACCTAAAAATGCATGACAAAGGAAATACTTTAAAACTAATTTATCATGAGCTGGAAAATATTGGGTATCATGTAACAGATGCCGTACTAAATACTATGGAGTATGGAAACTTACCACAAAACAGGGAACGAATTTATATCATGGGTTTTTTATCAAAAACACAATTTGATAAATTTCAACTCCCTAATAAAATAAAACTCACCAAGACAACTTTTGATTGTTTAATCAAAGAAAAAGTTGAAGATAAATATTATTACAATGGTAAACCGTTATATGAAAAATTAAAGAATGATGTAAAAAAGAAAGAAACTGTTTACCAATGGCGCAGAAAATATGTCCGAGAAAATAAAAGTAACGTATGCCCAACATTAACCGCCAATATGGGAACAGGTGGACATAATGTTCCTATTATTTTAGACAATCATGGCATAAGGAAGTTAACACCTCGTGAATGTGCTAATTTCCAAGGTTTTCCCCAAGAATATATATTGCCCAAAATTGCAGATTCTCAACTATACAAACAAATTGGAAATTCAGTTTCCATCCCTGTGATAGAACGGATTGCAAAACAAATCAAAAAAGCGATATTAGACTAATGTTTTATTCTAATCAAAAGGACATAAATCAAGAACAATATCAACAATTTCTTAAAACCGTGGGGACTCTATCGAATCTATTTTCTGACTCTAACGTGCCATATTTGTACTATAGAATTGCAGAAAAAATATTTTGCAGGGCTTTTGATGCCGAAGACTTATCACGTAGCGATGTTTCCGCTGATGCCAAAAAGAACTTATTGGGGATAGGGTTAAAAACTTTTCTGGCAGGGAATAATAAAACCTTTCAAAAAATTGCAGAATTTAATGCTGATAAAAATTCATATACCAACCTTTCGCCAGAGAATTTAATTAAAAAAGTATCTAAACTGAGAAACAACAGGATAGATTTTACTGAAAACTTACACTCTTTAGAAACATCAATATATCACTGTATTTTAAGAGATAAAAATAAGTTTAAAATCTTTGAAGAATCAATGGATAGGATAGACATTAATAACATTGGGAATATCAAAAAGAATAAAAATTCAATCGTATTTGATGATGATATTCATGAATATTCTTTCCTTCTTTCTAAAAGCACTTTAACCAAAAGATTTAAAACTGAAAATTTCATTGATGAATTTGACATTGATATTTTACGTGATCCATTACTCGAATTACAAAAATGTCTTCATAATAATAAAATATTGACAACTCAAAAACTGACAATTCAAAAAACTATTTTTTTACCACTTTATGGTAAAAAACAAACTGTTTTTGAAAAAAGTGGATTAAATCAATGGAATGCATGTGGTCGAGATAGACATCATGATGAAGTCTATATTCCCATCCCAGTAATCGTACACCAATTATTTCCAAGTTTCTTTCCCGATAGAGACACGCAATTTTCCTTAACATTTCCCGATAAAGAAGAGGTTACAGCAAAAATATGTCAGGAAAATGGCAAGGCATTGATGACTCAATCAAATAGAAAATTAGGAAAATTAATATTAAGAGATGGTCTGAAATTAAAAATAGGTGAATTAGCCACCTATGAAAAATTACAATTATTGGGCATTGATTCTGTCAGAATAGATAAAATTGATGCCTTAAAATTTGAAATCAACTTTGCAAAAAATGATTCCTACGAAGAATTTCTCAACATAAATAGATAATAAAACAACCTAAATGATAAAAGTCATTACAAAATCATCGCCTTTTTTACATCAAGATATTTCAGTCTCTGTAATCATGCTAAAAGTATTAATGGCACTCTGCCCTGGAATTTTAGCCATGATTTATTATTTAGGCTGGGGCGTACTCATCAATATCTGTCTCGCTATTGTGGTTGCGGTTACAGCAGAATCTTTGGTGATGATTTTAAGAAAACGCTCAATTACTGATACAGTCACGGATTATAGTGCAGTAATCACAGCCGTTTTGCTGGCAATTGCATTGCCTGCTTACGCCCCTTGGTGGATAACCGTGGTCGGCATTCTATTTGCCATTATTATTGGCAAACAGTTATATGGCGGCTTAGGTTATAACCCTTTTAACCCCGCCATGTTAGGCTATGTTGCACTGTTGATTTCTTTTCCCCGAGAAATGACACAATTTGTTTCGCCCAATGAATTTTCTGCCAACATTAACTTTGTCGAAAGCTTTAAACTTATTTTTGAAGTAAACAACTTCCCCGTTGATGCATTTACCATGGCAACACCTATTGACCACTTAAAAACCAATTTACGTTTGGATCACAGCATGGAGGCTATTCTTCAACATTCAATTTATGGAATTTTTGGAGGTACAGGATGGGAAATAATCAACGCCTGTTTTTTCATTGGCGGTCTGTGGTTAATTTATGAAAAAATTATTTCATGGCATATACCCGTTACTGTTTTATTGAGCATTGCATTTATCGCCACTTTATTTTATTGGTTTAATGACGAAAAATATGCAACGCCTTTATTTCATCTAACCAGTGGCGCAACCATTATGGCCGCATTTTTTATTGTCACCGACCCTGTTAATTCAGCATCCAGCTATATTGGAAAACTACTGATTGGTTGTGGCGTTGGTTTACTAACATACATCATTAGAACTTGGGGAGGATACCCCGATGGCGTTGCTTTTGCCGTTTTATTAATGAATATGACCGTACCTGTCATTAATTATTACATCAAACCCAAAGTGTTCGGTTATGACAATTAAAACTCACCCCATCCTATTAACGACTTTGATTCTTGGTTTGTTTGCCCTGATAGGCACCACTTTAGTCGCAAGCACTCATCAAATCACCAAAGAAAAAATCAAACAAAATGAATATGAAACATTACTTAAAACACTGAACAGTCTGATTCCATCATCCAGTTACGACAATCAGTTGATTAAGGATTCAGTCATATTGAAACAAAACAATGGTAGTGACATGACCATTTATCGCGCCAGACATAACGAACAAGCCATAGCAGCTATAATAAACACTTCAACCAAAGAAGGTTATAATGGTCTCATTCAATTAATTATTGGAATTCATTTAGATGGTTCTTTAGCAGGCGTTAGAATCCTCAACCACAAAGAAACACCTGGACTGGGTGATGCCATTGAAATCAGAAAATCAAACTGGTTGACACAATTTGAACGAAAGTCACTCAGACAACCTAAAAACATTCAATGGGCTGTCAAAAAAGATGGTGGAACTTTTGATAGTATTACCAGTGCCACCATCACTTCTCGTGCAGTGATTAAAAGCATAAAACAGACACTTGAGTATTTTTTAGCTCATAAGTCAGAGATATTTGAGGTTAAAAAATAGTAAGGGGAAGCGAAATAAATAAATGTCCAAATTGCGCAGGATTTTTGTTCGCCTTTGAGGCGCAAAAATAGGCGTATAGTCGAACTACACAACTATTTTTGCAACAAATCATAACACACTCTTGCCCCTTACAGAAAATTGAACTAAAAGGCTATCTGAAAACTTAAATTTTCGTCAAATTAGTCCCTATTTTCGATCAACTTCACCAATAATGCGGTTTTTTCTTCCATTAAAGGCACATCAGCTCTGGATTCAACATTTAATCTCAACAGTGGCTCAGTATTTGATTTTCTGAGATTAAAACGCCATTGTTCAAATTCTAGGCTCACACCATCAATTTCACTGATTGAAATAGCATCATCCGCAAAATAATCTTTAATTTTTTGTATAGAAACATCCGCATCTTCAACGGTTCGGTTAATTTCACCACTGGATGGATAAAGTTCAATACGTTCATCTACTAACTGTGACAATGATTTGCCAGAACGGCTCATGATTTGTAACAAAACAATCCATGGAATCATGCCACTGTCACAATAGGAGAAATCACGGAAATAGTGATGAGCGCTCATTTCCCCACCATAAACAGCATCTTCACTTCGCATTTTGTCTTTAATAAAGGAATGACCACCTTTACTGACGACAGGTATTCCAGAATATTTTGTAACCAGATCAATGGTATTCCAAATAACCCGTGGATCGTAAACTATTTTTTGTCCTGTTTTTTGGTCTAGAAAATATTCAGCAAATAACCCAACCAGATAATAACCCTCAATAAAACGTCCATTTTCATCAAAGAAAAAACAACGATCAAAGTCTCCGTCCCAGGCGATTCCCAAATCAGCCTTATTTTTTCCAATGGCATCAATGGTTACACCACGATTTTCTGGCAATAATGGATTGGGAATTCCATTGGGGAAATGACCATCGGGTTCATTGTGAATTTTTATAAAATTGCCAGGAATTCGTTCACTGAGAATATCAGTCGCCAAACTTGCACAACCATTGCCAGGATTCATGACAACATTATAATCTTTAATTTCATCCAGATTAATGTAACTCAACAGATGTTCTATGTATTGCTCTCGGTAATTAGCCTCAATCACCTTACCAGCTGGCTTTTCTGATTTTTTAAAATTATTTTCAGCCACCATGTCTCGCAACACGGCTAACCCCGTATCCATACTAATGGGTTTGGCTTGTTCTTTGATCAATTTTAAACCATTGTAATCTTTCGGATTATGGCTGGCAGTGACCATGATGCCACCATCAAATTTGGTATGAGCTGTTGCAAAATAAACTTCTTCGGTTCCACACAAACCTATGTCATAAACATTAACCCCATAATCAGTTAGTCCTTTAATTAACGAGTCCGTTAATGAACGACTGGATAATCGCATATCATGACCGACAATGACTTTTTCAGGTTTAAGAAATTCTGCATAAGCACAGCCAATTTTATAAACAACATCTTCGTTAAGTTGTGTGGGTATTTGTCCACGAATGTCATATGCTTTGAAACAAGATTCTTCTTTCATTGTTATTCCTAATTATTAGTTAACACTCATTCTAAGTGAAGAAGCGGTCGCAAACGGCACTAACGTCAATGACAACAATAACATTGCCGCCATTAATGCAGCTAAGCCAGTATAATCCAGATGAGAAGTGGCAGCATCAATCAATCCACTACCAAAAATCAAAACTGGAGTATAAAGTGGTAATACTAGTAGAGAAAGTAAAATTCCGCCACGATTTAAACCCACGGTAAGTGCGACACCTATTGAACCGATTAAACTTAATATGGGCGTCCCAATGGCTAAAGAGACCAACATTCCAATCAATGTTTCTGTGCTAAGCTGAAATAAAATAGCCATAACTGGAATCATTAATAATAATGGAACCCCTGTAATTAACCAATGCGCAACCACTTTTGCTAAAACCAGTAAACTGGTTGGGTGCTTACTGAGTAGTAATTGTTCAATCGCACCATCTTCAAAATCTGACCTAAAGAGTCGCTCAAGTGACAATAGTGTGGCAAATAATGCAGAAACCCAAATAACACCAGGCGCCACTCGCTGTAAAATTTCTGGACTTGGACCTATTCCCAAAGGAAAAATACTCACCGTTAGAATAAAAAAGAAAACAGGATTAAATATTTCACTGCGACGTCTGAACGCCATGATCAAATCTCGTTTAAAATAAATCCACAGTACCGAGGATAATTGATTAGACATCTGATAACTCAATCGTATTTAAAGGTATTTTCTCAAGACTTAATTCCTGATGTGACGTTATAATAATCATTCCACCGCATTGAGTATGTTTTAACATCAAATTTTCAAGCACTTCAATACCCTGTTTATCAATGGCAGTAAAAGGCTCATCCAAAACCCACAAAGTCGCCTCAATAGTCCATAAACGTGCCAATGAAACCCGTCTTTTCTGACCTGCTGACAACATAGATGATGGAACATTTTCAAAACCATAAAGCCCGATATTTTTCAAGGCGTTTTCGCACTGGTCATTAGATTTCCCAGCCAACGCACCAAAAACTCGTAAATTTTCCAACGCAGTCAATTCTGACTTAACGCCATGCCCATGAGCAATGTACAATAAATTTTCAAAAAAGGCCGAACGATCATGCAAAATATTTTGTGAGTTCCACAAAACTTCACCGTCATAAGATTGGGTTAAACCTGACAAAATTCTCAATAAAGATGTTTTTCCAGAACCATTTTTGCCTTTAATTTGTAAAACTTGACCTGAATTGACCGTTAAATCAAGGTTTTCAAATAAAACTCTATCATCTCGAATACAGGTTAAAGATTGTCCTTCTATGACAGACATACAATACAATCCGTTAAATCAAACCTAAAATATTCAGTGTCTTGAATGCTCGCAGTAGATTCAACTGTTTTTTTTAAATTAACATTCATGGCACAACACTTTCGATTAACAATTGATAAGACTGCTCCCCATTCTTAACTTCAACATTTTGCAATGATCCTTGCAGGTCGCCTGATTGTGCCATCGCATTTCCTGAACTGGAGATTCGGGCACTCACGGAAACCTGGTCAACCGATGACAATACAAATTGTGGTGACATTGACGTTGAGTCATTTAATACAACCGTAATTGGGAACGTTGTTACCGTTTGTTTAACAGCGGCCAGCGGAATTCGAGAACCATTAATTGCCTTGGCAAAAACAAAAATCGTATCATTTGGCTTAATTTTTTCCCGTAGAGATTGCTTAATATCAATAGATAATTTAATGCTTACATTGTCTTTGGTCGGTACTGTTTTTGAAACAATTTGCTTGCTTTGCTTGATTTTTGCTTCAGCATTAGCAATGGTTCGTTTGATAATGCTGGCTTTTTTGCTGTCTTTTTCGGTTAATAACAATAGGTGTTTAAATGCTTGCACTGACTCATGAAAATCACCTGAATTATAAGAACTAATGCCGTAAAGAGACAATGCCCGCTCATTTTTGTGATCCTGATTGATGATTTTTTGTAATAAAGACTTGGAATAAGGGGACAAATTGCCATTATCATTGCTGATTAATGCTTGAGCCAAATCAAACATAATTTGATGTTGCCCAGGATTGAGTGAATTTGCCATTTTCAAAGCATACGTCGCATCACTAACCTGTTCTAAATGTAGATACATTACGCCCAATATATGCCAACCTTTTGAATGGGCGGGAATTTGTTCCAATTCTGCCTGCATAACAGCCATAAAACCAGGAAGGTCTTTCTTTATCTCTTCTGGAAATTCAATTTTTCCATCAATGAAATTATGTACTATGGATTTAAAATCTTGGTTAATTTGAAACCAATGCTGTACTTTTCCCTGATAGCCAATCAAACCATAAAACACAATGGCAATGATGGGAAAAAAGAGCCAAAAATATTTTTTCCTTGATGTAGCCGTTGTTTCAAATGATGTATTTTCCATATCATTTGATGCGGGAATATCTTCCAGTAAAGATCTTTTCAGCTCGCTTTTCAGTGATTGATAATTTTCATCATCCTCAGACAAACCATCACATTCTTTAGTCAATTCTTCCAAGCGATTTTCAAATAAACTTGCGTTTAGTTCGTCATGACTTGACTCAATTTTATGCTTATTAGCCAATATGGGCAAAAATAAAATAGCAATTGAAAGCATTGCCATTCCTATTATCACCAACCAAAAGATGATAGTCATTGAGCTTCCTTATCATGTTGCTTCATAATGGATTGCAAGCGATGTTTTTCTTCCTCAGTTAATGGCTGATTCAGGTCAGCCGTTTTATTTTTAATTCTCATGGTCATCATAATTAATGCACTGATCAACAGAAAAAATGGACCAAACCATAAAATCATTGTACCTATCGTCATCGGTGGTCGATAAGTGATAAAATTACCATAACGGTCAATCATGTATTGTGTAATTTCCTGTTCTGCTTTGCCTTGTTTAACCATATTATAAACTTTTTGTCGTAAATCTTTGGCCAAAGGTGCGTTCGAATCACTTAAATTTTGGTTTTGACATTTTGGACAACGCAGTTCTTTGATCATTTTTTTAAACTTATCTTCTTCTGCAATTGAATCAAATTGATAAGCATCAATATTCGCTAAAACGGAAACAGGTAACATCAGGAGACAACACAAAATCCAGCAATGGCGACGACATATCAGATGATTCATTGTTTACCCCCTAACTTCCCTAATCGATTAATCCGAGGAAGAAACTGAGACTGCCAGACTGTTTCATCCATTGGACCCGCATGACGATATCTAATTTTACCCAAAGCATCCACTAAATAAGTTTCTGGCGCACCATAAACCCCCAAGTCAATACCCAATTGCCCTGCTTCGTCATACACCACCAATTGATAAGGGTCACCCAGTTGTTGCAACCATGCAATAGCAGCTTCACGTTCATCCTTATAATTGATTCCGATAATACTGATACCCTGTTGCTTTAATTTGCCTAGATATTGATGTTCAGCTCGACAAGATGGACACCAGGTTGCCCAAACATTCAATAAATAAGATGTTTTAGGCATTGCTTCAGATTGAATGATTATATTTTTATCTTTCAATGACTCAATAGAAAATTGAGGCAGTGGTTTGTTGATTAAAACAGATTCCAAAATTCTAGGATCATTACTCAAGCCTTTCCACAAGAACCATAAAAAGACAATAAAAATAACCAGCGGAACGGCCATCATCGTATTTGATTTTTTCATGAAGTAACCACACCTCCATCAGCCACCTGAGAACCTGCATGTTGTTTTTTTAGTAGACGATATCGACGATCCATCATCACCATGAACCCACCCAATGCCATGAAAACCCCACCTAACCAAATGAAACGGATAAAAGGTTTAACATAAACACGAACTGCCCATGCTCCATTTTTCAAAGGTTCACCCAATGCCACATATAAATCTCGACTCAGCGCTGCATCAATAGCGGCTTCCGTCATGGGTTGATTGCGAACATTATAAATTCGTTTTTCAGGTCTTAAGGTAGTCACTAACTGATTATTTTTAGTGACATTAAAAACGCCTTGTGTTCCTCGATAATTAACCCCTTTGAGCGGTTCAGTTCGAGCAAATTCAAATTGATATTGAGCCACTGTCAATGACTCTCCAGGGTTCATTTTAACATCTCGTTCGATGCTATAAGTTGAAGTATAAGCAATGCCAAAAACAGTCATCGCCACCCCAATATGTGCCAATACCATTCCTCGATAACTGGAAGATAATTTGAGCAACGAATTCAATGATAACTTGAATTTCACTTTTACTAAAATATCTTTAAATAAATTCAGTACAACCCAAAAAACCAAAGTAGAAACCATGACAATAGACAAACTCATTTCATTTGAAAAAATCCAGTTAATAACAGCAGCAACAACAAAACTGGCAACAAAAACAGGAATACTACTGCGAATAATTTGATTAATTTCAAATTTTTTCCATCGAACAACAGGGCTTGGGGCAAGGAAAATAAGCAAAATAATAAAAAGAGGAACAAATAACATATTAAAATAAGGGGCACCAACAGAAATTTTACCCAACTGCAAAACATCAGCAATCAATGGAAATAATGTTCCCAATAAAACCACAACGGTTGCCACCGCCAATAAGATATTATTCAGTAATAAAAAGGACTCTCTGGAGACCAGTTGAAAATTTCCTGTTGTCACCATTCGATGTGCTTTAACAGCAAATAAAAGTAAAGAGCTACCCACTACCAAAGCCAAAAATCCGAGGATAAAAACCCCTCGTGTGGGATCAGAAGCAAAAGCATGAACGGATGTTAGTACGCCTGAACGAACCAGAAATGTACCTAACAAACACAAAGAAAAAGTCAGAATAGCCAATAAAAGTGTCCAACTTTTAAAAACACCTCGTTTTTCAGTCACTGCCAGAGAATGCACCAAAGCCGTTCCCGTTAACCATGGCATGAATGAGGCATTTTCAACAGGATCCCAAAACCACCAACCACCCCAGCCCAGTTCATAATAAGCCCACCAGCTACCCAACATAATACCCAATGTTAAGAAAACCCAAGCCATCAATGTCCAAGGTCTTGCCCAGCGAATCCAGGTACTATCCAAGCGCCCTTCTAATAATGCGGCTATGGCAATTGAAAAAGCCACTGAAAATCCCACATACCCCATATACAACATGGGTGGATGAATGATTAAACCAATATCCTGTAACAACGGATTAAGGTCTTGTCCATCCAACGGAAAATTTGGCAAAATACGGTCAAACGGGTTTGATGTGAAAATTAAAAAAGCGATAAAACCAATACTGATCATCCCCATAACAGCAACAACTCTAGCCGCTGATAAACGAGGTAATGAACGATTTAATAGCGTTACGGCAATACCCCAAACACTTAAAATAAAAGTCCAGAGCAACATAGACCCTTCATGTCCCCCCCAGACAGCAGATACTTTGTAGGGTATTGGCAATTGGCTATTGGAATGTTGTGCAACATAGGCAACAGAAAAGTCATCGGTGACAAATGCAACCACTAAAATGATAAAAGCGATCAACATAAAAACAAATTGCCCCAATGCCGCACTAAAAGTCAAATTAACATAAGACGACTTATTTGTTTTTAAACCAATAAATACGGCACTACTTTGAATAACTGCCAGCATTAATGCCAAAATTAATGCAAAAAAACCGAACTCGGGAATCATAGTATTTTCCTAAATTAATATTTATTGATTGGTTGATGGCACGTGCATCGCTGAAGGCGATTTATGAAGTGTTCCTGCAACTTCTGGTGGCATATAATTTTCATCATGTTTTGCCAGTACCTCAGTTGCCAGAATAGACCGATCTTTTTGCAAACGACCTAAAGCAACAATGCCTTGACCTTCTCGAAATAAATCAGGCAAAATACCACTGTATTGAACAGTTATTTGCTTATTATTATCGGTCAATACGAATGTCACTGATAGTTTCTCCGTTTTACCCGTAGCTCGTTTTACACTGCCAGCTAGGACTAAACCACCCACTCGAATCAAAGGACCAATGGGTGCTTCACCATCACTGATTTGAGTTGGCGAATAAAACAAATTGACGTTTTGTTGTAATGCGTACAGCATCAAACCAACGGCACCACTAACTCCTGATAAAATTAGTACAATAATCAAAACTCGCTGCTTTCTTTTTGGGGTCATAGTATTACACCTACTATCAAAGACAAACTGAAAATATTAATAAAAATGAGTATATAGTAATTCACTACTGAGGTAAATTTTCAGCCTGCAATAGATGGAAAATAATAACTTTGATCAGACTGTTGAATTTTCAACATTGGATAGTTAACCAATGCTTCAATATTTTCTTTTATTAAGATATCTTTTGTTAAACCCAAATTTATTTCACCCGATGGACCTAACAACAAAACTTTATCACAGAAATGCCTAGCAAAATTAATATCATGCAATGTCATTAGCACACATTTTTCCTGCTCTCGACACAGCATTTTCAAATGTTTTAAGATAAAAACCTGATGTTTTAAATCCAAATGATTGAGGGGTTCATCCAACACCATCAAATCAGCATTTTGTGTCATTAATTGAGCAAGAGATGCTCGCTTTCGTTCACCACCCGATAAAGTTTGAATATTTCGATCTTTAAATTCTGCCAACTCAAATAATTGGATATTTTTCTGACATATTCCATGATCTATTGATTGATAATGCCCCCAGAATTTCACATGGGGGAAACGACCACTTAGAACATAATCATAAACACTGATTGGAAACACATCACTATAATTCTGATACAAAAAAGAAATTTGTTGAGCGGATACAGAACTGCTTTTAATTGATTGATGGTTAACAAAAATCTCACCTTGCTGAATAGATAAAAGACCTATCAATGATTTTAACAACGTTGTTTTACCAATACCATTTGCACCCAATACCCCCCAAAACTCACCCTGATTAAACTCAATATCAAGCTGATCACAAACAACTTGCTCTTTAATAGAAACAGATAATTTAGAGGCGACTAACTTCATTTTACTACCTGATTATTTTTTACCAGCAACAGCAAAAATACGGGAACACCAATAAAAGCGGTCACCACACCAACAGGTAACTGCAAAGGACTAAAGGCCGTTCGAGCAATGGTATCCGCAATGACAATTAAACTACCTCCAATACTGATACTGGCAGGAATTAAAACCGTGTGATTATATCCCAAAGTTAATCGAATCATGTGCGGCACTATCAAGCCCACAAAACCAATAGAACCAGCAATGGTTACAGAGGTCGCGGTTAAAAAAGAGGCAATTAATAACAAATAGAGACTCATTTTATTGATATTCACACCCAATACCATGGCCTGCTCATTACCAAGATTTAAGATATTTAATATCTTTGTAAATGGCAAAATGAGTAGTAAACCAACCAGTAACAAAAATATTGCCAATGATGGTGATTGAGCATAATTCAAATCACCCATCATCCAAAACAACATATTATGTAAGCTATCTGCAGGACTGATGGTTAAGATAAAGCTGATAATGGCATTCCAACCCATTGCCAATACCACGCCATAAAGCAAAAGATGGGTCGAGGAAAAACTGGATAATTGAGAAATCAACAAAAAAATAATCATCATCGAAACCAAGCTACCAGACATTGCCCCCAATGGAACCCAAAAACTGCTAAAACCTAATAAAATAGCCAGTATTGCACCAATCGAAGCACCGCCTGAGATACCTAATATATAAGGATCTGCCAACGGATTTCTAATCAGTGTCTGCATAATTGCACCCGCCATTGACAACATTCCACCCACTGCAAAAGCACAAATAGTTCTTGGCAATCTCACATCAACAATGATTTTATAGGACAGAGAATCGCTACTATTGGACAAGCTAAATAGTTCAGACCAGGTGATTTCAATAATGCCTGAAACCAGAGAGACAATGATAGAAATAATAGGAATTAAAATTAAGACAAAACTAATCAATACTTTAGATACTGCATGATTCATAGCAGACTGACTAAATCCCAATTCATTTGTTTTGCGTGTTGAGCCAATCTCTCATCAGGATTAACCACAACAGGGTGACTGACAATCTCAAGCATGGGCAAATCATTATAAGAATCGCTGTAAAACCAGCTGCCTTCTAATGTTTCATCATGATGTTCTAACCATTGCATCAATCTTGTAATTTTACCTTGTTGAAAACAGGGAACCCCTGTTGGCTTGCCCGTATAACGATTATTGATCAACTCTGGTTCTGATGCCAACAAATTAGGAATACCAAAAGATTTGGCAATGGGTTCAGTGATAAAACGATTGGTTGCGGTAATAATCATCAGTGTATGTTGTTGTGCTCGATGAGATTCAACCAGACTTTTGGATTTTTCAGTCATCAATGGAATAATTTTTTCTTTCATAAAGGCTTGATGCCATTGCAATAACTGATCCATTGAATAAAGCGATAGAGGTTTCAACGAAAACCGAAGAAATTCGTTAATATCTAGTGTACCTCTCTTGTATTGATCATAAAATTGTTGATTACATCGCTTATATTCAACCGCATCAACTATTTCACGCTCAACCAAAAACTCTCCCCACAAATAATCACTATCACCATTCAACAGTGTATTATCCAAATCAAATAAAGCCAGTGTCATAAAAAACCTCACAAATAATTGCTGATTGTAACGCAAGTTACTTAAGTTGGTTAACAAAATTATGATCACCAACTGATAATTGAACTATATTTTAAGTATTTAATATTTATATTTACCGTTGCGGTCACTTGACCTCGTTTGATTAAACGTTTTAATATAACAGTAATAATATATGTCTTTTTTGATTAGCTTGTTTAAACCTAAAAATACCCCTAGGAGGCTGTCCGAGAACTCAGTTTTTTGTCAAATCAAGGCATGAAATTGTCGAAAAAGCACAGTTTACGTGTGTAAATAAGCATTTTTAGACCATTTTTAACACAGAGTTGGCGAAAACTCAGTTTTTCGTCAAATCAAGGCATAAAATTGTCGAAAAAGCGCAGTTTACGTGTGTAAATGAGCATTTTTAGACCATTTTTAACGCAGAGTTGGCGGAAAGATGAGTTTTCGGACAGCCTCCTAAGAGGTGACTTAAAATATTCTAAGGAATAATAATTAAATCAAATTGACATTGTATTTTCCATATAGATTATCGGAAATTAATACAATGATTGATCAAGATGGCTATCGAGCCAATGTTGGCATTATCTTAACCAACAATGAAGGTTGTGTACTGTGGGCCAAACGAATTGGCTCTAATGCTTGGCAGTTCCCACAAGGTGGAATTGACGAAAATGAAACAGCCGAACAGGCAATGTACCGTGAACTAAAAGAAGAAATTGGTCTTAATGAAGACCAAGTTGAAATCATCGGTTTTACCCGAGGATGGTTGCGTTATCGCCTACCCAAAAGATTTATGCGAAAAACGTGTAATCCACCGTGCGTCGGACAGAAACAAGTATGGTTCATGTTGCATCTCACGGGCTTAGACAGTGACATTTGCTTTGACTTGTTTGATACACCTGAATTTGACCATTGGAAATGGACAAATTATTGGCGTCCAATCAGGGAGGTTATTCCTTTTAAACGACGAGTTTATTCACAAGCATTGCACGAATTAGCACCGTTATTATCCAAGAAATTAAATAAAAAAATATAATCCTCCTCCTTCAAACGTTAAAAGGCTCACACAATGAAAACAATTAAAATTATCTGCCTACTTTTATGCAGTCAACTTTATGTTAGCTATGTTATTGCAGACGATGTCATTAAAAGCATCAATGATGCCATCGCACAATACAAAAAGGGTAACTTAACAGGAGCAGCAGGAAATCTTGACTATGCATCCCAATTAATACGGCAAATGAAAGCTGAAAAATTAACTTTATTACTGCCTGAAGCAGAAACAGGATGGACGACTAAAAAAGCCAAAACTCAAGCAGCGGGTGCCGCCATGATGGGAGGCATGTTATCTGTAGAAAAAACCTATCGAAAACAAAAGTCTCGAATCACTGTAACCATAGTCACTGACTCGCCTATGTTACAAGGAATGTTAATGATGTTTAATAATCCAATGTTTTTTCAAAGTGGTGGCGGTAAATTAGAACGAATCAACGGTGAAAAATCTGTTATTAAATATAAGGAAAGCAACAATTCTGGTGAAATTCAAAGCATTATTGCCAGTCGATTTTTAGTCACTGTTGCAGGACGACAGGTTAGCCAGGATGAACTGATGACTTACATGAAAAAAATTGACTTTAAAAAATTGTCAGCATTGCCGTAATTTTAAGTAGCTGAATATCATTAGGGGGGGGGCGCAACAAATAAACATCCAACTTACTTGTACCCAACGGGCATAGCAATTTTTTTGTCCACCTTTTTTGTTGCAAAAATAGTTGTGTAGTTCGACTATACGCCTATTTTGGCACCTCAAAGGCGAACAAAAATTCTGCGCAATTTGGACATTTATTTATTTCGCCTCCCCTAATTTTAAATAAATATTTTTATTTTTACCATGATTAGCTTCATGTACTTCATGGTAAAAAAGCAGGTCAATCTACGAATATTTGAAAAATTGCCCGTCAGAACGTAATATTCCCCCATTACCCCAGCAACACTTTCAACTTTTGCAATAATTCACGATTAGAAAATGGTTTGGATAACATTTTATCATGCAATACCTGTTGTGGATGCTCTAAATGACGATCATCATTAAAACCGCTCATAAGCTGTATCACAACATCTGGGTACAACTGACTGACAACATCAGCCAATTGATAACCATCCTGTTCAGGCATTATAATATCACTCAACATTAAACATATTTTATCATTTGACTGTTGCCGTATCTCTAAAATTTCTAATGCTTCACGACCACAACTTGCCAATAACACTCGATATCCAGCCAATGAAAGAATACTTTCTTGCATAACCAATAAAGCAGAATCATCATCCACAACCAATATCAATTCACTCGCCCCCCGACAATCTTGCTGACATTCAGTTTGTTCAATCACAGATTCAGATTCATCGACAAACCGTGGGAAATACAGTGAAAAATGAGAACCTTCGCCCAACTCTGAATAAACATGAACCGATCCAGAGGAACGTTTCAAAAAAGCATAGACCTGACTTAAACCCAAACCCGTTCCCAAATCATCTTTTGTAGTAAAAAATGGATCAAATGCCTGATTTTTGGTATTTTCATCCATCCCCTCTCCTGTATCAATGATAGAAAAATTGACATAATCGCCCACTTCTATATCCAACATCACAGACTCTTTTGCTGACACAGAAACATTTTTTGTATTAAACGTTAACATGCCACCGTCAGGCATGGCATGCATTGCATTGATGGACAAGTTGACCAACGAGTTTTCCATGTCACTTTTATCAATCCATATTGGCCATAAATTTTCTGCCAAACAATAGCTAAATTCAATTTTTGAAGTCACTGATTTTTCCAGTAACAACTGATTTTCAAGTAGCAACGAATTGAGCCTCACTTTCTCAGGTTTTAATTCTGAACGACGAGAAAAAGACAATAAGTTTTTGGTCAATTTTTTGCCTCGATGCCCTGCGATTCTGATCTCTTCAATAAATCGGCTCAATTGAGGCTGATCTTCTGTCTTCATCAACAAGATATCTGCATAACCAACAATAACACCGAGCATATTATTAAAATCATGTGCAATACCACCAGTCAATTTACCCAGTGCATCCATTTTTTCTGAACGGCGTAATTTCCCTTCATTTTCCAACAATGCTTGATGAGACTTATCTATTTCGAGTTCGTGTTTTTTAATACTTTCCAGCATTAAATTAAAGTCTTCACTCAATTGACCCATTTCATCTAGTCGATTGATTTCACATTTAACGTTACGATCACCTTCGATGATTTTATGTACAGTCTCCGTCAATTGCCTAATAGCAGATGTCAAACCTATTGCTATAAACCAAGCAAAAATAACGCCGACAATAATAGCAATTGCCGTATACAATAAGCCATCATAAGTAACCACACTCAAATTTTTCACAATTTCTTGACGATTAACCCCGACTCTCGCCCAGCCAATTTGTTTTTTATTAATAAATACTGGGGAGGCGACATCAACAAAAGATGCATTGTTAATCAATAAAACTGTCTTTGAATTGGCCGTTAGCAATTGCTGACTGACATTATCTTTTATGTATAAACCCACTTTAGTTCTATCGGTATAACCAAGCACTTTACCATTCATATCTGTAAATAGAGCATAATCTAATCCAGGAAAATTAGATTGGGATCGAATAACCTCTTCTATACCCACCACATCATTTGCCAATATCCATGATGTACCATTGGCGGCCAAAGTCTCTGCTAGACCTTTTGCTTGGGCTGTATTTTGCTCAACCATGAAAGAACGTTGCCTTGACACCAGATCAAACACAAAAACACTCATCAATAGGGCATGAACCAATGCGACACCTAAAATAATCCGCCTTGTCACTGAACTGACAAAATATTGTTTAATTGAGTTTTTATAACGCAAGGGCATAGATTTCGTTTGAGCAGACGAACTACCCGACTCAGCTTTATACCGCAAGGGCATAAGTTTCGTTTGAGCAGACGAGCTGCCCAACTCAGCTTTAATATTCAATCGGTCGAACCTTTTCAGAAAATTTGACTATAAAATCACGAACAGACTGGTAAGTCGCATTATTAGCTGACTCAAAAGAAGACAAATGCATAACAGCCAATATTTTTTTTCCTTTTTCTACTTGATGTAAATTGAATAAAAGTTGACTCACTTTATTAACAACAGATGCTGGAACATTGGGCAAAACAACCAAACCATTATTTGGTAAATGAGGTGTTTGCCAGATTACTTTTAATTCTTTTTTAAGCTCGGGGCGTTCTTCAGATAGAGCACTCCAGGGAGGTGGCCAGGTAGCCCCTGCAACGGTATTTTTCAAATAAACATTCATTATTGAAGATTCCTGAGAACCCACATAACGATTATCTAACTGCTTAACCACATCGACACCGTGCATTTGTAAATAATACTGTGGCATCATGGTTGCTGCCAATGCCGTCGGTGCAGGATAACTGACTGCTTTACCAATTAAATCGGTTACTTTTTCAATACCGCTGTCTTTTCTAACCAAAATAATACCTCTAAAATTCTCATCATCCCCCATTTTACCAAATACTTTATAGCCCTTTTTAATGGCATTAATTGTCTGAAATGGATTGGGTAAAGAAAAATGAAATTTATGGGCATACAGCTTTTTATCATAGGCAGCATAATTTCTTGATGCTTCTAACTTAAAACGAGCATTATCAATATGCTCACTGAGGTAATCCATCAACGGACCAAAGACTTCTTGTAAGCGCTGAGGATTATGTAATGGATGCACCCCAAAAATATACTCTGGCTCACTGGCAATAGGAGAGCTATCTGAAAATTCTGGTTGATATGAAAACTGATTCTCATCACCACAGGAAATCAAAAAAAATACAATTAAGACAAATAAATAAATAGGTTTTTTAAAAACGTTCTGCATAAATATCAAACCTTATCATTATGTTCACCTATTTTGCTTTTCTTTTAGATCTTCCAACAATGCTATAATTTCTTTAATTTCCATGGGTTTTGCAAAAGATGCGATATGATTTAAACCATATTCTTTAGCCAATATTTCCGCGGTCACTATTAATGATGAATCCTGACCACTCATTAATATAATGGCAACCTGGCTTTTTATTTCTTTTAATTGAGTAATCACCTCAATGCCATCCATGTCAGGCATTGCCAAATCAAGAAATACAATATCTGCAAGCTGTTTTTCTTTAAAATAATCCGCTGCTTTAAAGCAGGTTGAAACCTCATAACCAGCCATCTGACAAACATCGGTTAACAGTCTTGAAATTTGCTCATCATCATCAATAATTATAATTTTTGGCATTTGGATTACCTTTGTTATTTATACCGCAAGGGCACAAGTTATCATTGGAGCGGACAAGCCACTTAATTCAGCTTTAATCATTATCAACTGGACCAATATTAAAAGCAACTGCCAACCTCATATCATCACTATTATTGGGTGTCACTTCATGTGGAATATTGGGTGAAAACATCACCAACAAACCCTCTTTAGGATGGACAGTGGTTATCGTTTGGTTCTCATGTAAAATTAAATCACCTGAGTTTTTAGGAATTCTGATGTAATACACACACGACAACAGCTCATCATTTTCATCATGATGGTGTAATGATGTTTTTTGTCCTGAGTTCATGGCATTAAACCAAAAACCACATTTAAGTTTTGCAACATCTGTACCAAGTAAATAACTTGCTCGTTGTATAACTGCTTTTTTTATATCTGAAATTTCAGGAATATTTTTCTCATCAATATAAGTATTTTCAAAACGATCAAAGAAATGATCGGTCTGATTAAATTTTTCTGTTTTTAATATTTTATTGAATTGATTAAATAGATTGGTATTAAGTTGTTCTGAATTTGGCATGGAAAAATCTTGATCGATCATAAATACCTCCAAATTTCTACATTAAACAAAAGACAATAATTTTATATTTATTTTTGTTGGACAAAACTATCACTTTCAGTGTGGGTTAGTATACAATAGAATATCAAACTAACAATTTATTTATAAGCTAAGGAATGAAAATTAAATAACCTGGACATATTTGCTTCCATCTTCACGTCATTTTTGATTGATCTTCAATCACAAAACCTCGCATTAGAATAACTAGTGCTACGTTTTTACTCAATCAGATCAACCAAAACTAACGTAAATATGAAACCAATATTGCCTAGGTTATTTATTTTCATTCCTAAATTAATTAGGAGCGTAAAAATGGCGTTAGATGTAAATGGAAAAAGCATTGAACAAGATGGCAACGGTAACCTTACAAATACTGCCGATTGGGATGAAGATGTAGCAAAAGCACTTGCAGCTGAAGATGACATTGAACTCACTCAAGAACACTTTGACGTATTAAATTATCTTCGCTCAGAATATTTGAATGAAGGAGGCAATCAGCCCATGGAAAGAATGATTAACAAGGGGATGTCTAAAGTCTGGGGCAAAAAAATCAACAGTAAAGTTTTATATACCCTCTTCCCTGGTGCACCAAGCAAACAAGGTAATAAGATCGCAGGTTTACCTTATGTCGCTCGCAAGGGTGGTTATTAACCTTACAAAAAAATCTGAAGACAATAAAAAAGCCCTGCAAATGCAGGGCTTTTTTATTTCACAATGATTTTATATTAATCATTACTTCTTCGATGATGCAAATTCAGGATAAGCTTCCATACCACATTCTGAAATATCAACACCATTGTACTCTTCTTCTTCGGTAACTCTTAAACCAAAGATCATTTTAATGGCAAACCAAGTGATAAAACTTGTCACAGCAACCCATCCAAAGATAACCAACAAGCCTACAAACTGAGTACCAAAACTTGCCGCATCGTTAGTTAATGGTACAGCCATTAAACCCCACATACCGACAACACCATGTACCGAAATTGCACCTACAGGATCATCAATCTTAATTTTATCCATCAAAACAATTGAAACAACAACCAAAAGACCACCAACAGCACCAATGATGGTTGCCATTTGAGGGCTTGGCGTTAAAGGTTCTGCGGTAATTGCAACCAAACCAGCCAATGCGCCATTAAGTGCCATGGTTAAATCAGCCTTACCAAACATAATTCTGGCTAAGATTAATGCAGCAATAACACCACCTGCAGCCGCAGCATTGGTATTAACAAAGATCATAGAAACTGCATTTGAGTTTTCCACACTTGATAATGCCAACTGTGAACCACCGTTAAAACCAAACCAACCTAACCATAAGATAAATGTACCCAATGTTGCTAACGGTAAATTAGCACCAGGAATTGGGTGAACGGAACCATCTTTACCATATTTGCCTTTTCTAGCACCTAATAAAATAACGCCTACTAAAGCCGCAACTGCACCACATAAGTGAACCACTCCAGAACCTGCAAAATCCTGAAAACCCATGTCATTTAAGAAGCCACCGCCCCATTTCCAATAACCTTGAACAGGATAAATAAAGCTGGTCATGACGACAGCAAAACCTAAAAAGCTCCATAATTTCATGCGTTCAGCCACCGCACCAGAAACAATTGACATCGCCGTTGCAACAAACACCACTTGAAAAAAGAAATCAGATAATTTTGAATGATCAGCTCCGCCTACAACCGCTTTAGCATCATTTTCTGCACCAATAAAAATGGTAAAGAAATCAGGAATAACACCTTTTAGGTCTCCAAGCGCAGCACCTGTACCATACATAATGTTGTAACCTATCACCATAAACATCACACAAGCAATGGCATATAAGGCTATATTTTTTGTTAAAATTTCAGTGGTATTTTTAGCACGAACCAAACCCGCTTCCAGCATGGCAAATCCCGCAGCCATCCACATTACCAATGCACCAGATACTAGAAAATAGAAAGTATCTAACGCATATTTTACTTCAATCATTGGATCAATAGTCATCCATTTACTCCTTATAAAAATTAAATAGCTTCATCACCAGACTCACCCGTTCTAATACGAATCGCCTGCTCTACATTAAAAACAAAAATTTTACCGTCACCAATTTTTCCAGTGTTAGCGGCTTTGCTAATGGCTTCAATTGACTGCTCAACCAACGCATCATTAACAACTAGTTCCAATTTGACTTTAGGTAAAAAATCAACGACATATTCAGCACCACGATAGAGTTCTGTATGACCTTTTTGTCGCCCAAAACCTTTAACTTCTGTTACTGTGATACCTGTCACACCGATACCAGAGAGAGCTTCTCTTACGTCATCAAGCTTGAATGGCTTGATAATTGCGGAAACCATTTTCATTAATATTCTCCTGTGATTATTCCCTGTTACTATTCATTTGATAGCTACACTATGATTGAAAATGGAGTTAAATATTTTCAATACTGTTTCGAAGCTACGAGATAATTTCTAGTCAAACATAAATTAAATGTTAATTTATGATAAAATCACTTAGAGCATAATCCATGCCAACATTAACTCTTATTTTTTTAATTGATTATACCGAGCCTCACAAGGGTTTATACTTACTTATTCGGAGCTATCTTGTTCAAACATAGAGCAACGCACCAGAGAAGCGCGTTATTTTACCGCTTTATTTTGGTGCAACCCACATCAAACCAGCAAATTAAATATCAGAGGAAACCATGTTAAACCCGAAAATATTAGATGACTTATCCAAACAACTGGCTGACTTAACTCCGCCAAGCTTGCAAAAATTCAAAACTGAATTAGAAGAAGCTTTTCACCAAAAATTACAAAAAACATTTGAAAAACTTGATTTTGTTACTCGTGAAGAATTTGATATTCAGTCGGAAGTTTTAAACCGCACACGACAAAGATTGGAACAACTGGAAAAAAAGCTGGATGAACTAGAGCAAAAGCTATAAATAAATTAGGACAACCTAAAAATGCCATTATCAATCATCTACTGTCGTGCTTTAGAAGGGGTAAAATCCCCTTTAGTCACCATTGAAGTACACATCTCAAATGGTTTACCAGGAATGTCTATTGTTGGCTTACCTGAAACGGCCGTCAAAGAAAGTAAAGACAGAGTCAGAAGTGCCCTATTAAACTCACAGTTTAAGTTTCCTGACCGACGAGTCACTGTTAATCTAGCTCCTGCAGATATTCCAAAAGAAGGCAGTCGATTTGACCTGGCGATTGCCATCGGCATTTTAGCCGCATCAGAACAAATATCGACAGAGACCTTATCAGACTATGAATTCATTGGAGAACTGGCATTAAGTGGTGAAATACGCTCAGTTAATGGCATATTACCCAGTGCCATTCAATGCACCAAAGATAAACGCTCAATCATTACCGCCATTGACAATGCCAAAGAAGCCTCCTTAACTGAACGTACGGTAGTTTATGGTGCCAAACATATCTTAGATATTTGCCAGCACTTGAGCGGACAAAAGAAATTATCCGCTTTTGAAGCGGACACCTCCCACAAAGAAATCAACAATTTATTGGATATTTCAGACATTATTGGCCAACATCAAGCCAAAAGAGCCATTGAAATCATTGCCGCAGGCAAACATAACTTAATTATGTTTGGTCCGCCAGGAACGGGCAAATCAATGCTGGCAAATCGTTTACCAGGTATTTTACCTGAACTAACCGAAGAAGAAGCCTTAGAAGTTGCAGCAATCAGTTCATTACAGAAAAAATTTCAATTAACCGACTGGAAAAAGCGACCTTTTAGAGTTCCACATCATACAGCTTCAGCAGTTGCTCTGGTGGGTGGCGGTAGCAATCCAAAACCTGGTGAAATATCACTGGCTCATCGTGGCGTACTATTTTTAGATGAACTCCCCGAATTTGACCGAAAAGTGCTTGAAGTCTTAAGAGAACCTCTTGAATCTGGCCAGATCACCATATCCAGAGCTTCCAAACAAATTGACTACCCTGCCAACTTCCAACTAATTGCGGCCATGAACCCCTGCCCATGTGGTTATTTAGGTGACTTAAATGATCGTTGCAAATGCACTTCCGAACAAATATCAAGATATAGAGGAAAATTATCTGGTCCCTTAATTGACCGTATTGACATGCACATAGAAATTCCTCCTGTACCTCATAAATTAATACTAAAATCACAAGAGAATTCAACACACGGTGATACAAGTGCTATTATTAAAGAACGAGTAATTCAAGCACAACAAATACAATTGCAACGTAATGGATGCTTAAACGCCCAAATGAACAACCAACAAATTAAACAATTTTGCGAAATAGACGATCAAACACAAAACTTGTTAGAATCAGCAATCCATAAATTTGGTCTTTCTGCCAGAGCCTTTCATAAAATACTCAAGGTTTCACGTACCATCGCAGATATTGAAGCATCGAAAAACATTGCAATTAAACATGCAAGTGAAGCAATTTCTTATAGAAAACTGGATAGAAAAATTTCAATTTAAGGAGTAACTGGGTGGCTTTTGCACAAGATTTTACATCAAATCAATCTGAATCTGCATTAACAGACAGCATTAAACTGATTCGATGCCAGGTAAAAAATTTAGAAAACAATGACAGTATTCGTTATATTGAACTGGAAAACTATAAACTGTGGGAGCAAGTCATGCTTCACAAACATCGATTTCAAATAAAACACCGATCATTGGGTTTATGGATTGACCATACGACCTTCAAAAGCAAAGAAGTTTTCTTTTCATATATTGGAGAAATTGATGAAGTCACTAAATTATCTTTATCGATTCATGACTTAAAATATGGCTATTGCTATAGAAACAATCGTTTTGTCCTAACCAAAGACCTTAAGTTTGCAAGAGAAGCCATTGTTAATCACATCAGTGAAGAAATCAGGTCTTCAGGTGACTATGAGGTAGAAGAAACATTGGGACATTGCATTATTAAAGAAGAAAACTTAGATAATGCAACATTGGGTTTGATTAGAGGTTAAAAAGTCACACTACCCATGAAAAGAGACTCAAGAACTACTACCAATAATAGTATATTTAATATTAACAATGGTCATCACTGATGAATGAGTAATTGTTAATTTTTCGTAACTATTCAGAGGGTATCAAAATTCTCTGAAAAAAACACGTAAAATCTCTGTAGCTGTTCAGGTTACCCCTATTTTTCTCCAGTTCAAGGCAAAAAATATGAGTTTACAGGTGTAAATGAATATT
>Ga0233443_1000697_pt1 | contig 34874 bp, 33 predicted proteins | sample SI_123_September_2_FD_182784 | JGI IMG/M metagenome (GOLD analysis project Ga0233443, IMG submission 182784) | Seawater microbial communities from Saanich Inlet, British Columbia, Canada - SI_123_September2016_200_MG | ecosystem: Environmental > Aquatic > Marine > Inlet | place: Canada: British...
TTATTTTAATCAGGAATATAAGGAAATCAAGGCATTGATCAGTGATCAGAAAATGTCAGAAGAGGATGCTTGCCTGAAAGTAATGGATGCAACTTATAGTCAGCTGGCCAAAGCGGTTTGTCAGACCTGGAATTTACCAGCAAAAATAATCAACGGTATTACTCGAATGCCTGCGGATGATATTCCCGAACCCAAAACGGAAACAGAGTTTATTAACAGTATTGCTGGGTTTTCAAATGAGTTGTGTGACTGTATTGAAATGACTAAAAAGGGCAATAAGTTACAACTGATAAAATTTCTCAGGGAACGTTACCAAAAATGTTTGCCCATTGATGAAAAAGCCATTGCTATTTTGATTGAAAGCTTGGTGATTGGAATACGAGAGCAAGCCAGTATTTTAGGTTTTGATGATCTTGATAATGTTAAGTTTATCAAACGATTGAATGTCTGGAGTGAAGAATTAGAAGAAGAGTTGCATGTGACTCGTGATGCCGAATTAACGGGTGGTATTTCAAATGAAATAATGAATCAGGACAGTGAGTCGCGTAAACAGTGGGCATTGATTAAAGGTATTAGAGAAATAAATCGATCCATTCGTGATAATGACCCTATTGGTCTGATTTTGCCTAAAATATTAACCATTGTACATTTGGCTTTGGATTGCCAACGGGTTTATGTGTGTCAGGCATCTAAAATGAAAGTTACCGCCATTTATTCGTTAGGTAAGGACAGTGAGCAATATCTAAAAAACTTTGTTTTTAAAATTGAACGCAAGGCAGATATTTTTAACGAATGTTTGTTGTTTAGAAAAGAAATTCATCTGGAAAATGCATTTGATTTGAGAGCGTTAAAGTTTATTCCTGAATGGTATAAAAATTCAATTAATGCCAAAGCTGTTTCACTTTATCCGATTGTATCTGATAATATTGTTTTAGGTATTTTGTATGTGGATTATGATGCGCCACCTGTTATCAGAGAATACGAACGTTTGTTTATATCGGCTTTTTGTAATCAAATTGCCTTTGCCATACGGAAATTAAATCTTAAATTAAAGCTTAAGTAGATTGAGTTAGTTGAACAGACAGTCTAGGAGGCTGTCCGAAAATGTAGGTTTTTGTCAGAACAAGGCAAATTTTGGCGAAAAAGCACGGTTTACTGGTGTAAATGAGCATTTTGAGCCGAATTTTAACGCAGTTCTGGCGGAAAGATGAGTTTTCGGGCAGCCTTCTAGCGGGCAAGTTTCAGTGTATCGATAATGTGCATAAATTCATGTACTATTTTTACCATGAAGTGCATGAAGCCAATGAATAAAAAATGTTGTTTTCCGATACTTTAAAAATATCTGATCATATATTAAGTGAGTCATTATGAAAAAAGCAATTTATGCAGGAAGTTTTGACCCATTAACCAATGGTCATTTATGGATTATTGAACAAGGCGTTAATTTATTTGATGAATTTACCATTGCAATAGGGGTCAATCCAGAAAAAAAATATACATTCAGTGTCGAGGATCGCCACGCAATGATTGAAGAATCGGTTGGCGGTCGATTTAATGTTGAAATTGATATTATTAAGAATCAATTTTTAGTTAAATACGCAGAAGACATGAATGCTCAGTATATTTTACGTGGTATACGCAACGAAAGTGACTATATCTATGAAAGAGGGATGCATTATATTAATCGAGATATTTCATCCACTGTTTCTACTATTTTTATGATGCCACCCAGAGGCATGGCGGAAATTAGTTCCAGCTTTATTAAAGGATTAATTGGTCCCAAAGGTTGGGGGCAGGTTGTTGAACAATATGTGCCTGCCAGTGTGTATCAACGAATTTTGTCAAAGTTTAGTTAATAAAAAATGAAAATACTCATCATTCGTCGAGATAATATTGGTGACTTAATTTGTACTACTCCAATGTTTCAAGCGTTAAGAGACAAATATCCCGAAGCATACATTGCTGCTTATGTGAATAGTTATAATAAAACCGTATTGCAGGGTAATCCTTATCTTAATGATGTTTTTGTGTATACCAAAGCCAAGCATCGGGATGACAAAACCAGTTTGTGGTCAGTTTATCGGGATAAAATTCGTCTCACGTGGCAACTTCGTACAGAAAAATTTGATTATATTATTTTAGCGGGCTCAACGTTTACAGGTCGAGCGCTCAAATTTGCTCAAATTCTAAAGCCCAAGCATATTATTGGTTATTGCAATGAGGAAAAGGATGATTGTAAGGCAATTGACTTGCCGTTACCAACAGCAAGTGCCAAAGATAAGCATGAAACAGAGGCTACGTTTGCTTTGTTGGAAAAGCTGGATATTCATCAGTCACCAGGTTCAACCTTGATTGTGCCTGCGCCTGAATATTGTCTGGGTGCTTCTGAACAAGTCGCAACAGCATTTATGAAACAATCATATGAATCCATCATTGGTATACATATTAGTGCAAGAAAACCAAGTAGTCGCTGGGCAATTAATAACTATGCTTCGTTAATTCAACGTTTGTATGAAAATAATAAAGAGTCCGTTTTTTTATTATTTTGGGCACCTAGTTCAAAAGCTAATAAATTGCATCCAGGGGATGATGAAAGTGCCGTAGAGTTATTGAATCAATTGAATGGAATCCCTGTTTATGCTTTCAAAACTGAAGTATTGGAAGAGTTAATTGCTGGTTTGTCATTATGCAACACAGTTATTTGCAGTGATGGTGGTGCAATGCACATTGCTGCGGCTTTAAGTAAGCCGATGGTTTGTTTTTTCGGTAATTCAGATGCCAGTCATTGGTATCCCTGGGGAATCAAGCATCGATTAATTCAGCCTGATTCATTGGATGTTGTGGATGTCAGTGTTGACGAAACTTTTAGGGTCTATCAGACGCTATCTTCTTAAGCAAGTTTTTTCAGCTTGCGTTTTTTAATAAAAAAATGATAAAAGTCAAGAAAACCTCACTTTTATATAAAATATTTTTTGTGGTGGTGTATGCTTTTGAGGTGTGTCATTTTGACGCAGGTTGACGCAGGTTGTGTAATTCAAAAGTCTTCAAAGTCTTCATTAATTCTATGTTGTGTGAAGAAAAGTTGTTTTTCATGACTGTAAATTTTCTTAGTATGAATTAAGGAGATAGGCTGTCAAAATATGAGTTTAACTAACGATTTTAACTAACATTGATATTTTTATTAATAATTATAATCACAACAATATTAAGGGGTGATATTTATGATGTACCGTAAAATAGCCATTACTGGTCTATTGGCTTTGATGGCCTATTCAAATTGTGCAATATCGGGGGAATCAAGAACGGTTAAAGCAGGTAAGAAACTGTATAATCAAAATTGTACTTTTTGTCATCAGGCAGATGCTATAGGTAAGGTTGGTTTTGCACCGTCACTCACTAACGAAGAATTTTTAGGCACCGCATCAGATAAGTTTATCATGGGAACCATTCGTGATGGACGTCCTGGTACTGGAATGCCTCCATTTGCACATTTAGGACGTAAGCAAGTTAAATCAATTATTGCTTATTTACGTACATTTTCTAAACTTCCCAACAGATCAGCGGCTATTAATGCGCAACCAAGAGCTTATGGTAATGCTCGTTTAGGAAAGTTGTGGTTTGATGATATCTGCTCGACTTGTCATGGTGTTAATGGTGATGGATACGCTGCGGGTGGTACTGGTACGGCTATTGGTAAAGCAGGCTTCTTAAATAAAGCGTCAGATGGTTTTATTCGTGAAACCATTAAGAAAGGGCGTTCTAATACGCGAATGTTAGGTTTTAGTGGTCCAACTGCTTTAGCCAATCTAACTGACCGTGAGATTGATGACATTATCGTTTACTTACGCCAATTAGCCAAATAAAAAATTTAGGAGAAATTATATTATGAAACGTGTAAAAAAAGGTATGTCACGACGTGATTTTATGAAGACCAGTACTTTTGTTACTGGTTCAGCAGCAGGAGCAGGTTTATTTGTTTCCAATAATCCTGAGCTAGAAGCAGCACCAGCAAGTTCTGAGAGTGCAACACGAACAACCGCTTTAGCACAATGTCCATACTGTGGTGTGGGTTGCGGTACAGTGATTCAGGCAGAAAACGGAAAAATTGTTTCAATGAGACCTGATAAAGATCACCCAACTAACTTTGGTTTGCAGTGTATTAAGGGTTTAACCGCTGCTGAACCTATGTATGTTGATCGTATGGAAGGTGACTCTTATGTCCGTAAAGATGTATGGGCTGAATGGAACAAGCCAGGACATGGTGATATTGAGTACATTAGTAAGACTAAAGGATCATTCGACGAAGAGCATTTTATTCGTATTCCCTACCATGATGCTTCTGTCATGGTGGCTCATAAAGTCGCTCACTTTGCTAAAAAATATACAGGTAACTCAGTTTCTTTGTACGGTTCAGGCCAATTGACGATGGAAGGACAGTATTTAGAAAACTTATTTCTAAAAGGTGTTTTAGGTTCTAACACCATTGAAGCTAACGCTCGTATGTGTATGACATCTGCAGTAACAGGTTATTTTGCAACTTTAGGTTCTGATACGCCTCCTTTGGCATACGAAGATCTTGAGTTATGCGACATGATGATGCACTTTGGTCATAATGCTCGTGAATCACATCCAATTATATTCTGGCGTGCAGCGGATCATAAAAAGAAAAACAATATCCCAACGATTATTGTTGATCCTCGTCGTACTGGAACTGTGATGGGATATGAAGATATTAATCCAAATAACACCGTTCATGTACCTATTCTCAATGGTGATATCAGCTTTCTTAATTCAATCGCTCATGTTTTATTAAAAGACCATAAAGATGTTATTGATTGGGAATTTGTTAAAGCCCATGCAACAGGTTGGAAAACTTATGTTGATGGTTGTCTTAATGATTATAGTCCTGAGCAAGTTCAAGACCGAATGGGTGGAGCTAATCATGAAGTGCCACCTGAATTAATTCGTAAAGTAGCGGGACTATTTGCAGATGCAACACGTAAACGTTTGGCTCGCAGTAAAGGTAAGCATTCTGGAAAAGGTCATGGTGGTGTTATTATCATGTGGGGTATTGGATACAATCAACATATCCATGGTCAGCATAATGTTATTTCAATCATCAATTTATTGACCTTAACAGGTAACTTGGCTAAGCCAGGTTGTGGACCATTCTCTATGACGGGTCAACCAAATGCAATGGGTGAAAGATTTACAGGTGGTCTAACTGGTCGTTTACCATTTAATCAACCATTGAAAAATAGTAAACATCGTGCTCACATGGCAAAACACTGGAGAGTTCCTGAGAGAAACTTGGTTAATGCCATGAAGTCAAAAAATCCTGGTTATGCCGTAGGTATGATGGAGCGTGCATTAAAAGATGATCTTAAAGCGATGTTTTTAGTTTATGCTACTCACATTGATTTACCGGATTCTTATAACTTGGTCAGACCTGCATTAATGAAAACATTTAATGTAGTTCAGGAAATTTATCGTCATGCACCTAATAATTTGTATGCTGATGTTATTTTCCCTGCAGCAACATGGGGTGAAGTAGAAGGTGTTTACATTAGTTCTGAACGACGTTTAAATATCTGTGAAAAAGGTGCTGAGCCTCCTAAAGGCTGTTTACCAGATATGGATATGGTTATTGATAAAGCCAAAGAAATTGCAGATTTATTGGGTATGGATGGAAATAAAATTTTACCATACCAGCGTAAAGCCAATGGTTTTTATGATGCTCAGGAAGTGTTGAGAGACATAATTAAAGCATCCGAGGGTACTGATACTGATTTAACAGGCATACTTGAAGTTGAAAAGCTGGATGGTATAACGCCTTATGAGCAATTGAAAAAATTGCGTGGCATTCAATGGCCAGCACCAACCTATGATATTGCTAAAGCGGGTGGTACTAAGCGTCGTTTTATGTTGCAAGAAGGTGATTGGAAAAACAAACCTTATGGTTATTTCCGTACCAAAGATGGCAAAGTGCATATGAAACTGTGTCAGCAGGATTATACTGATCGTTTGAAATACACCAAAAAATTGATGGAATTTGGTGTGAAAAAAGGCCTGTATACTATTGACCACATGGATCTTATTAAACTGGCTAGAGATAGAGGTTTAACTCCAGATATGCCAGATGAAGAACATCGTGGTAAAAAATGGAATCAAGTTCCTAACGATAAATTCCCATACTGGATGGGTTTGGGTGTGGTGTATGAGCATTTTCATACTGCTAAATCTAACCGTAGTCCAACAACTCGTCGTTTAGTACCTGAAATGTACGTTGAAATGCATCCTGAAGATGCCAGTGATTTGGGTATTAAAGATGGTGATAAGGTGCGTGTTGTTACACGACGTGGTTCTTTAGAAGCTCGTGCTCAGGTGGGTACAAATAGTTTGGTGAGACCTGCTCGTAATAATGTGCCTCGTGGTTACATGTTTGGACCTTGGAATCTATCGGTTGCTGACAGTGCCGATCCTAAGAAAAACAAATGGTTAGCCAATGGTATTACCAGTCGTGTATGGGATCCCGTCTCTGGACAGGTTGACTTTAAAAAGTTAGCTGCCCGTATAGAGAAAATTTAACCTTTAAATTTAAAGGAGGGTTTTGCCCTCCTGGTAAATTATGCAACGCAGATCATTTATTAGTTCATTAATCGCCAGTGCAGCAGCGCTGGCATCAACAGGTTCGTTGGCTGAAAGGTCACAACCTTCTTTACGTTTTTTGCGACCTCCTGCTGCATTAGCAGAAGATGACTTTTTAAGTCATTGTATCCATTGTGGGCAATGTGGTGAAATTTGTCCTAATCGCTGCATCAATTTTTTCACATTGGAAAATGGTTTATCTTCTTTAGGGACTCCTTATATACTGCCTCGTGAAAAAAGCTGTATTTTATGTATGAAATGCGGTGATGTCTGTCCGACTGGTGCTATTAAAAAAGTTGTTCGTGAAGCAAAAGCAATCATTGATAATGTAAAAATGGGTCATGCCAGAGTTAACAAAAGCTTGTGTTTATCCTACCAAGGAAAAACTTGTGGCGTTTGTTACCGAGCTTGTCCATTACAAGATGTCGCTATCTATGTTGGTATGCTAGAACAACCTCATGTCACCGATAAATGTGTAGGCTGTGGGTTATGTGAACGTTCTTGTATACAAATGCCACAAGCCATTCGTATCATTCCTAATTACGGATAAAATTATGAAGTCATCGTCTCCTTCCCAGCCTTATTTTCTGTGGTGTCATCTCAATAAATTAAGGTGGTTAAGTTTAATCATTGTTTTTTTAATGTTGATTATTTTGCCATTTTTTTATCTTTATCAAACGTATGCAGCTTCATTTGCGTATGATTTATTGGCTCCATCAGAGAAGCAACTTTATGATGTTGTTGAAACCTTAACTTCTCCTTTTACCAATGATCCTGTCAGAGATTTGGATGCCATCAAAGGAACTACATGGTCTGGTACATTCTGGGGGTTAAAATTGAGTGACCCATTGGCAGTTGTTGCTCAATCAGCAGCCAGTTTGTCTGTTTACTGGCCATTTTTTCTAACAGCTTTGATTCCCATTATTTTAACATTAATATTCGGGCGTTTTTTCTGTGGCTGGATTTGTCCCGCAACATTGCTTTATGAATTAAATTCTAATTTGGCTGTTTGGTTACATCGCTTAGGATTTAAGTTAGGTAATCGAACTTTTGATCGGCGTTTTAAATACTTGGTTTTATTTACAGGGCTAGTTTTGTCATCAATCAGTGGGGTGGTTTTAATTGCAGGCATGTATCCACCAGCCATTATTGGTCGAGAACTATTTTATGGCATTGCACTCAGTGGATTTGGTGTCGGTATGGTCTTTTTTGTCGGAACTTTATTGTTTGACTTATTGGTCTCGCGTCGTGGTTTTTGCCGTTATTTGTGTCCTGGTGGTGCTTTATATTCATTATTAGGGCGTTTTCGTATTTTTCGTATTCGACGAATAGTAGAAAGTTGCAATGATTGTGCTAAATGTAATGCAGTTTGTGAGTTTGGACTTGACCCCTTACGTGATCATTTTGGGCAAGAATGTAATAATTGCACGGCTTGTATTGCTGTTTGTCCAACAGATGCAATGACGTTTACCATTCAATTAACCGATTATCCAGAGCAAGGAGCAGGGCATTTAGGTCGTCAGTACCGTCGTGAAAATTCAGAAGAGGATAAATAGCCATGAAACGTCGATCATTATTACAAAGTTTATTGCAAGGTAGTGTCGTTCTGGGAACCAGTGCTTTACCTTATGCTGTATCCAGTTTGATGTCATCTGATGTATCTGCAGATCCTGTGCGTAACTATTGTCGCCCACCTGGTGCATTGCAAAATGATGATGCATTTATTGATGCTTGTGTTGGTTGCGGTCTATGTGGTGAAGTTTGTCCACCAAAATGTATAAAATTTCATCGTCGTGATGAGGGTAAAAAAGTGAATACACCTTATATAAATACGGCTGAAAAAGCCTGTATTTTATGTGATAAGTGTATGGAGGTTTGTCCAACAGAATCGTTGACAGAAATGCCGAAAGATAAAATCAATATGGGTATTGCACAAATTGACCGTTTGGCTTGTTATCCATGGGTTGATCGAGGTGTTTGTGGGGCTTGTGTGGCAATCTGTCCTATCGGTACAAAAGGTATTGATTTTGAATTTGCAAATTTTTATAAACCCATTGTAAAACAGGGTTGTGTTGGTTGTGGCATGTGTGTTGAAATATGCCCTCACCCCAGTGTGCCCATTTGGATTATTGATCGCAAAGAAGGTACTGTTGCCAAGCATACTGTTTAAATAATAGGTGTTTTTATTTTTACCATGAAGGTATAAAGTTTGTCTTCTTGCGCATCATGGTAAAAAATTAGCTCAATTTCCGAATATTTAAAAATTTGCCCGTTAGGGCATCATGCCCTAATGGATGATTCAAATTTAATATGAAAAAAATCTTTATTATTATTGTCATTGCTTTGTTGCCAGTTGAATTACTGCTGGCTCATCATGTTTTGGGGCGTCCAGCTTATAGCCTTAATGAAGATTCCAATACTCCACCAAGTATGCAGGTAGAAACACAAATTGGTAATTATTTTATCAATTATATGGTTTATCCAGCTTTTCCAAAACCCAATGAGCCAGGGCGAATTAATTTATATGCTTCACGATTAGACAATGATGCGCCATTTACTGGAGAGGTTACTTTTACAGTGCGTGATGATAGTTGGTTTAATCAAGATGAAGAGCCTCTTGGTAAACAGCCTGTTGATGACAATGTTTTTCGACAGGGCTTTGTTTTTGCCAAGGATGGTAACTATGTTATCACTGCTTCATTTAAAGCAGAAGGTGAACCCTATATTATTGAGTTTCCTTTGCGAATAGGGAATCCTGCTCCTATTGGGCCTCTCGGTATTGCCTTTGGTCTTATTGCCTTGATTTTAGTGACCGTTAGCGTTATTCAAAGAAAGCGTTTAGGTCGGCTAAAAGTGCGACAAGCACAGCAAGATATAAATGTATGACCGATGATGAGTTATTTGCTTTAGTTAATGATGGCAGTATCTGTATCATTAATGGCGAGCGAACCATGGTTCACCCTGGATTACCTTATGTTTGGGGTGGCGTAGTTGGTTTTGTCATGCTTCTTGCAAGTTTGTGGATGTTGCGAACTTCAGTCAAAAATTCTAAAAATAGTCCTCGTTTTAATCTTATATCATTGCCTGTTTTAGGAAATTTAATACGATATATTACAACCAGAGCTTGGGTTTTAACCAGTATTAAAAGTATTTCAGTTATTTTATTTTTAATGGTTATTGTTGCAGGCTTGTTTGGTACGCCAATTGCTGAGCGTAATTTAGCAACCATGTTGACCTGGAATGTTTGGTGGGCAGGTTTAATTCTGGCTGTATTTTTTTTAGGGACAACCTGGTGTAGCATATGCCCATGGGATGCCATTGCGACTTGGTTGGTGCGCCGACGTCTGTGGTTACGCGCAGAACCCAATAATAGTTTTAATTTAAGAGTGCCAAAACAACTTCGTACAATTTGGCCTGCATTATTATTATTTACAGGATTGACCTGGCTTGAATTAGGTGCTGGTGTTACTACGAACCCCTATGCAACTGCATTATTGGCATTAATAATGGTTGTTTTGGCAACGCTGTCCTTGTCTTTATTTGAGCGTAAAGCATTTTGTCAATATTTTTGTCCGATAGGGCGAACTGTTGGCTTTTATGCTCAATTGGCTCCCGTTGAATTGCGTCCCATTGATAATGATGTTTGTCTAAATTGTACTTCTTTAGAATGTTTTCATGGGACTGACCTGATTGAGCCCTGTCCAACTCATTTGGTGATGGGAACGTTAAAGCAATCAACCTATTGCACTTCTTGTGGAAATTGTAGTCAATCATGTCCTGAGCAGAATGTTGCTTGGCGCTTAAGGTCGCCTAGCACAGAAGCAATTCAAGAGTCCCGTCCACATTGGGATGAAGCATGGTTTATGCTTGGTTTGATGGCGTTAACTTTATTTCATGGTGTGACTATGATGCCATTTTGGTCAAGCTGGATCAGTAATTTTGGTCAAATAATTAATGATTCTGGACAAATGCTTTGGACTTTCTCAATTGGTTTAATCATTAGTTTATTAATGCCAATATTTTTATACGCTATGATGGTTTGGTTGACAAAATATTTAACACGTACCACGCTATCTTTTAGACGGGTGTTTACACAAATGGCTTTTGTTGCTATTCCGTTAGCTTTTGCTTATCACTTGGCGCATAATCTGAATCATTTGCTACGTGAAAGTATTGGTACATGGGCAGTGCTACAGAACCCGTTAGGAAATAATATGTTGCCACTGTCTTTGAGTGAACAGTATTTCCGTCATATGCAATTACAGCCCCATCAAGATATTTTGTTTGCAGTTCAGGCAGGATTAATGGTTTTTGGTTTTATTATTGCTATTAAAGTGATCCATGCTAGAGGGCAATATTTATTTAATTCTTCAGTAAAATTTTCTGCATGGAAATTGATGCCTGTTTTATTGTTTGCAGTGGGGATGACGAGCTTGCATCTATTTTTGTTGATGCAACCAATGACAATGAGAATGTAAAAAAAATACATGAAGGATATTTATGGATCGAAGAGCATTTTTTAAACGAAGCGTAAAAACTGCAACAGAAACAACCATTAAGCACGTTGATGAGTCTGTTAATAACCGTGCGCGTCGTTGGATAAGACCTCCTTATGCGATATCTGAATTACAATTTCTAATGTCTTGTACGCGTTGCACTGACTGTGCGGATGCATGTCCCCAGAAAATAATTTTCCCTTTATCGGCAAAATTGGGTGCCCAGGTTGTTAATACTCCAGCCATGGATTTATTAAATAAAGGTTGTCATTTGTGCGATGACTGGCCATGTGTTAATGCTTGTGAAGCCAATGCACTTGAATTGCCAGGGCTTGATGAAGATGAGCCAAATAATGATTCAATCAAATGGCCAAAACTGGCGATTGCAAAAATCAATCAGCAAGAATGTTTACCCTTTAGTGGTCCAGAGTGTGGTGCTTGCATCGCAAGTTGTAAAATACCTAATGCATTGTTGTTAAAAGATAATAAACCTGTGATTGATCCTGAGCTTTGCGTGGGTTGTGGTTTGTGTCGGGAATTTTGTATTACAGAGCCTCGTGCAATTGAAATTTCTACTATTTCGGCTTAACGTTATTTAGTGTTCACTCTCACCTAAAAGATAAAGTATAAATAAAATGCCGTTACAATTATCTGTTTTTTTTCAAAAATACTTATACCTTTTTTCGGCATTTATATTTTTATTGCTGAGTCCTTTTTCTCATACACGTGTTGGAACTTGGTTTTGCCTCATTGTTTCTTTTTTAGTTATTATTAAACGTGCTGATTGGCATCAGCTGAAAAAAATACCATGGGTTGTGTCAGCGATAATGCTTTGGGCTTTGTTGTCATTGCTGTCGATATCATGGAGTGCATATCCAGATATCACCAGTTCTGCATTGCGTAATGAAGTGTTTTTTAGTGTTTTGGCATTTATTGTATTCTTTTTTCTTTCTCAAAATCATCGAGCATGGCATTTTTTTATTGTCTCTATTTTTATTTCAATACTATTAACTTTTTGTGTGACTTTATTTAATTATGGAAATGTGGATCCAACTCGTTGGTCGATGTTGCATGACTATGGTTTTTACGGAAGTTTTCTAAGTATTGCGTCAGCTTTGGTTATTATTCCATTGCTTGGACAGGTTTTTCCACTGTCAAAAATAGTTGGAGTAGTGATTATTGCAGGCATTATATTTTTTGGCTATGACAATAATAGTCGGATGGCAATACTTGGTTTTGGTCTTGTTACATTATTTTATTCTATTTTGTATCTCTATCGTAGACAACAATTTTCACTTGTAAAAACTGCCATAATTATTGTTTTATCACTAACCATTGCGGGTATGTTTGGTATTAAAGGCATTAAAAATAAGTTGCCTGAGCCTGATATGTCGTGGAAAGAAATTGCTACTTATTACAGTCATGATGAACCCAGAGTTAAAATATGGCGTTATTGGGTGACTAAAATTATAGAAAAACCAGAAGGAACGGGTTATGGTTGGAAAGTTGCGCCCAAACACTATTTTAGATCTGGGAAATATGAAGTTCCTGATTGGCAACATAATGCGTTAATGTATTCACATACTCATAATTTAATTTTGGATTATGGCGTTCAGTTAGGTTATTTAGGCATTGTTATAATTCTATTTTTATTTGGCACAATTTTCCTGACTTTCTGGCGCTTTTATATTAACAATTCGTCTCAAATTATTGCACCATTAGCTGGTATGGGAGTGACTTTACTGATTTTTATGAAAAACCAAACCGATATGTTTTGGGTGGGACATCATATTGTTTATTTTTTTGCAATCATTGGAATGATCTTGGGGTATTGTGTTCATGAATTCGAACAATTAGATTCAAATGATTGATTTACTTAGAGGGTCGTGTCTCCTTACCTTTCATGATTTCATTTAATACAGTAGAAAATTCTTTCTCAGGCAATAACGTATAACTACAACCTTCTGGTAATTCTGCACCGTATTTAAACATGGCGCTGGTCGGAAAAGATCGGCACATTTTTGGGCGATTTTCATAGTGTTGACACAAATTGTCATTCCCAATAAATTGACATTTAAAACGTAAAAAACCATCAGAAAATTGCTCATTCATTGGTTTGAAAATTTTGTAGGATGGCTTGAAAAATGTGAGTTTTTTAAATTCTTTTAGCGTCTTGATTGGCGTGGTGCGATTGACGATAATCAGCTCTTTGCAGCAACGACCACATTGATTGCAGTAGCCACCTACTTTGGGTGATCTGTCCAAGTCTTTGTTTGAGAAGAAAATTCTCTTCCAGAATGATGAAATAAATTGAGGTAATCGACTCAATGAAAAAACTCAAGATTGAGTGTTTGCAACGTTTTTCTTTTCTGTTCTTTTTTGTTTAAGTAGTAGTAAAGTATAGATGGGGCCAGAAAACCCATAAAGCGTAAAAAGACCAAATAATACCAGTGGAGGTTGTAAAAAGATGATGGCAAATGCCAGCATGATGCCAACAATGGTTAAAAAAGGTACTTTATTTTTAAAGTCAATTTCTTTAAAGCTGTGGTATCGGATGTTGCTGACCATGAATAAGCCTGCTGTAATCGTAATGATTAAAGAAACAATTTCAAAGTCTTTGGGGTTGAGGTTGTAATCAGCAGCAACCCATATCATGCCTGCAATAATTGCTGCCGCCGCAGGACTGGCAAGTCCTTGAAAATATTTTTTATCAGCAACTTCGGCTTGGGTATTGAAACGGGCTAATCTTAATGCTGTTCCTGCAGTGTAGACAAAGGCTGCGAACCAGCCTATTTTCCCTAAACTGGATAGCGACCAGAGATAAACCATTAAGGCGGGCGCCAAGCCAAAAGAAACCATGTCTGACAAACTGTCATACTGACAACCAAAATCACTTTGAGTGTTTGTCATTCTGGCAACTCTGCCATCAAGACCATCCATGATCATAGCAACAAAAATGGCAATAGCTGCTGCTTCAAATTTACCATGAATTGCCGTTATGATTGCGTAAAACCCACAAAATAGTGCTACTGTGGTGAAAAGATTGGGTAATAAATAGATGCCTTTTCTTCTAATTAGGTTTTCTTCGGTGTGTTCCATTAAATAATCCTAATTTGAGTTATTGCAGTGAGTGAGTTTTGAATGGCGTGTTGGCTGACTCCTCATGAATTCAGGAGCCAGTTATTGAAGAGACTGCCTAGGAGGCTGTCCGAAAACTCATCTTTCCGTCAACTCTGCGTTCACCCCTCAAGGGGGTACCGAGGAAAAATGGTCTCAAAATGCTCATTTACACACGTAAACTGCGCTTTTTCGACAATTTTATGCCTTGATTTGACGAAAATCTGAGTTCTCGGGCAGCCTCCTAGTTCTTTGTTTTATCAACGATCTTATTAGCCTTGATCCATGGCATCATGTCACGTAATTTTTCTCCAACAATTTCAATTTGATGTTCAGCACCAATTCTTCTTTTGGCTTTTAACGTTGCTGCACCTGCTTGATTTTCAAGAATGAATTCTTTGGCAAATTCACCATTTTGAATTTCATTTAAAATTTGTTTCATGCGTTTTTTGGTGTCAGCATCAACCACTCTTGGCCCACGAGTAAAGTCACCGTATTCGGCTGTATTGGAAATAGAATAGCGCATGTTAGCAATGCCACCTTCGTACATTAAATCAACAATCAATTTTAATTCATGTAGGCATTCAAAGTAGGCCATTTCTGGTGCATAACCTGCTTCTACAAGTGTTTCAAAACCAGCTTGTACCAATGCTGTTGTGCCACCACATAATACGGCTTGTTCACCAAATAAGTCAGTTTCTGTTTCTTCTTGGAAAGTGGTTTCAATGACTCCTGCTCGACCACCACCATTGCCTGAAGCATAAGACAAGGCAAGTTCTTGTGCTTTACCTGTCGCATTTTGGTAGACAGCAATCAATGAGGGTACACCGCCACCAGCTTGATAGGTTGATCTCACCAAGTGTCCTGGGCCTTTAGGAGCAATCATGATGACATCAATGTCTGCTCGGGGGGTAATTTGACCAAAGTGGATATTGAACCCATGAGCAAATGCAAGTGCAGAGCCCGCTTTAATATTGGAAGCAATTTCGTCGGTGTATAATTTTGCCTGGTGTTCGTCTGGAACTAACATCATGGTGACATCTGCTTCGGCAACTGCTTCGGCAACTGTTTTAACCGTTAAGCCAGATGCTTCTGCTTTGACAGCTGAAGCTGATCCTGCTCTTAAGCCGACAATGACGTCAACGCCTGACTCTTTCAAATTATTGGCGTGAGCATGTCCTTGTGAGCCATAACCTAAAACGGCAACTTTTTTTGATTGAATAAGGGAGAGATCTGCATCTTTGTCGTAAAAAACCTTCATTTGATATCCTTTGTAAATTTCAGTGGTTTGTTTGTTTATTTGTTCAGTAAATGGGTAAAAAATAGATTGTCATAATTAAGGGTGATTCAAAATTAACCTTTATATTTTCTCGTTCTTTTACCCACAGGTTGTATTGCTCAAACAGTTGCATAGTTCGGCTATGCGTTTGTTTTCGTATCTCATTTGTGAACAAAATTTATTCACACATTGTAAAGGTTGTTTTTGAATCATCTCTTAGGTGACTCGTAGTCCTTTTGCTCCTCTGGAAATGCCTGATGCACCTGATCTCACAACTTCCAGAATATTGCTGTTATCAATGACATTGATAAATGCATCTAACTTTTCGCTGGTTCCAGTAATTTCAATGGTGTAACTGGTCTCAGTTACATCTAAAATCTTGCCTCTAAAAATATCTGACAGTCTTTTAATTTCATCTTTTTCAGGTAAGGTTCCACATCTCACTTTAATTAACATCATTTCACGTTCAATGTGAGAGCCATCGGTTAGGTCGAGCACTTTAACAGTATCGACTAATTTATAAAGCTGTTTTATTATTTGCTCAATAATGTTGTCATTGCCGTGAGTCACTAAGGTCATTCTGGATAGAGAGTTGTCTTCTGTAGGAGCTACGGTCAGTGATTCTATATTATAGCCCCTTGCAGAAAATAACCCTGAGACTCTGGATAATGCACCCGCTTCATTTTCGACTAATATTGATAATATTCTTCTCACTTATGCTAGCTCCCTATCACTGGATATAAACGGCGACATATGCATTTCATGATGTCCTTTGCCTGCTTGTATCATTGGGTAAACATTTTCAGTTGGATCGATAATGCAGTCAATAAAAACAAGTCTATTTTTTATTGCAAGTGCTTCTTTTAAGGTTGCTTCAATGTCGCTGGGTTTTTCGATTCGCATACCAATGTGACCATAACTTTCGACCAGTTTTTTGAAGTCAGGCAGAGCTTCTACATATGAGTTGGAATATCTTTTGTCATAGAAAAATTCTTGCCATTGTCTGACCATGCCCATGTAGCCATTATTCAAATTGATTATTTTAATGGGCAAATCATATTGTTTGCAGGTTGCCAGCTCTTGTATGCACATTTGGATACTTGCTTCTCCAGTAATGCAGGCGACTTCTGCATTGGGGTTGGCAATTTGAACTCCCATGGCAGCAGGTAGACCGAATCCCATTGTTCCTAAGCCTCCTGAGTTTATCCAGCGTCTTGATTTATTGAATTTATAAAATTGAGCAGCAAACATTTGATGTTGACCTACATCTGACGTGACATAATGGTCATCAGTTGTTAATTTGCGCAATGTTTCTATGACCAGCTGTGGTTTAACGAGTTCACTTTTTTTGTCATATTCCATACAGTTAACGGAGCGCCACTGGTTGATTATTTGCCACCATTTTTCCAGTGCTTCTGCGTCTGGTTTTGTTTGTTTTGAATTAATGATGTCGATCATATCTTTAAGTACAGAATCAACTGAGCCAACAATCGGGATGTCTACCCGAATATTTTTAGATATAGATGAAGGGTCAATATCAATATGGATTATTTTTGCATTAGGGCAAAAAGTTTTAACGTCACCAGTAACTCTGTCGTCAAATCGTGCACCAATGGCGAGTAAAACATCACAGTCATGCATTCCCATATTGGCTTCGTAGGTACCGTGCATACCTAACATGCCGACGAATTGTTTGTCTGTAGAAGGATAAGCGCCTAGTCCCATTAATGTACTGGTGATTGGAAAACCTAATGATTGCACCAGCTGAATTAATTGATTTTCAGCGTTGCCTAAAATAACACCACCACCGCTATAAATCATTGGGCGTTTTGCGGTCAATAATAATTCAACTGCTTTTTTAACTTGGCGCCTATGTCCATGCATGGTTGGATTGTATGATCGCATTGAAATGGTTTTAGGATATTCAAATGGGATTTTAATATTTGGGTCAGTGATATTCTTTGGAATATCTATAACGACAGGACCTGGTCTACCCGTTGAAGCAATATAAAAAGCTTTTTTTATGGTTTTTGCAATGTCGTTAATGTCAGTGACTAAAAAGTTGTGTTTAGAACATGGGCGTGTAATGCCAACGGTGTCAACTTCCTGAAATGCATCCGTACCAACCCATTCAGTGATTACTTGTCCTGTAATGACAACCATTGGAATTGAATCCATGTAGGCTGTTGCAATGCCTGTGACGGCATTGGTTGCACCTGGTCCTGATGTTACCAGAGCAACGCCTGTTTTTCCTGTTGAGCGGGTGTATCCATCTGCTGCGTGAGTGGCGGCTTGTTCGTGTCGGACTAAAATATGTTGAATATTGTTTTGCTGAAATATAGCGTCATAAAGGTGTAATACGGCACCGCCTGGATAGCCAAAGATATGTTTGACACCTTCTTCCTGTAGACATTTGATAACTATTTCGGATCCATTTAATTCCATATAATTCCCGCCCCTGGCAGATTCATCTGATTTTTCTAGGATGTGTATACTTTTTAAGATTTTAGGATGATATCATATTATTTTACAATCTCTACCCAATATTGAGCTATTGTTATAAAAATAAGTTATCTATCCATTTATTGTTAATAAACAATAACGTATAAGATATAAAAGCATTGTTAATTTGAGGGTTGTTAATTTAAGGGGGAAGCCGATGGCAAAACTTTCGATCAAAAGCTGTTTTTTAGTGGTAACATTATTTTGTATGAGTTTATCATCCTATGCGGCCATGTATAAATGGGTTGATGGTAATGGTAAAACGCACTACAGTAGTTCTCCACCACCAAACCAACAAAAATCTAAAGCCATTAAATATCGTAAATCTCATGTCAATTCAAAGAAGGCATTGGATAACGTTCGCAAAAAAAATCAGGCATTTGAAAGTCGATATAATAAAAATAAAGAGTCACGCAATAAGTCGGCAACGGCCCTAAAAAATAAGGCCATTAAAAAACAAAATTGTGAAGATGCACGAAGTAATTTAAAAGGATTTAATGATCCCATGAACCGATATTATTTGGATGACAGTGGTAAGAAAAATGAGTTGTCCACAAAAACTAGAGCAGAAAAAATTAAAGTTGCTCGTCAGCAGATGAAGGAGAATTGTCAGTAATGCCATTATTAAATATACAAACCAATGTTGATTTAGGTAGTCAGGAGCAATGTAATGATTTTTTGGCAGAAGCATCTGTCGTTGTTGCAAATATTTTGTCGAAACCTGAGTCTTATGTCATGGTCATGGCTCAATGTAATCCGCATATGTTATTTGCGGGGAATAATGAACCTTTGGCTTATTTAGAATTAAAGAGCCTGGGTTTACCAGAGGACAAAACCGCTGATTTATCTAAAGCTTTGTGCGATATGATGAATAAGCATTTTCAAATTGATAATAATCGTGTGTATATTGAATTCAAAAATGGAGAACGTCATTTGTGGGGCTGGAATGGTGGGACGTTTTAATATTATCCCTTGTCATTGTTTAAATAATGATGGTCACCTACTGACGGGTGCCTAAGGGGGGAGTGAAATAAATAAATGTCCAAATTGCGCATCCCCTAATTATTTCCTTGAGATAAGGTAACTCGCAATAAATAAACTACCCATCTTACTGGCCTTTTTGTCCGTCTCCTTTACCACAAAAACAGTTGAGTAGAATGACTACACGCCTATTTTTATGGCAAAGAAGACGAACAAAAATTCTGCGCAATATGGGTAGTTTATTTATTGCGTGTTACCTAAAAACTCTCTCAATAGATGTTTAATCTGCTCCAGTCCTTGATTAACATTTTGAGTAATCATTTCCATGGTTAACTCTTCATTAGACAAGCCTGCCCCCCAATTAGCAACAATAGAGCAAGAAGCGTAATCTAATTCTTGCTCTCTTGCCAGAGAGGCTTCAGGCATACCTGTCATACCGACCAAATCACATCCATCCTGTTGCATTCGTTTGATTTCTGCGGCTGTTTCCAGTCGTGGTCCTTGTGTTGCGCCATAAGTGCCAAAATCAAGATGAGCTATTTTTTGAGTTTGGCAACATTTAATTATTTTGTCACGTAATGTTGTTGAATAAGGCGTGGTGAAATCAATGTGAGTGACATGAGTTAGTTCGGATTCAAAAAAGGTATGGGATCGTCCATAGGTATAGTCAATGATTTGATTGGGGATGACTAAAGTGCCTGGTCCCATTTTAGGGTGAATGCCTCCGACAGCCGCTACCGCAATGATCTGTTGAACACCTGCTTGTTTTAAAGCCCAAATATTGGCTCGATAATTTACTTTATGTGGAGGAATGGTGTGGTTTTCTCCATGACGAGGTAAAAATATAATGTCTTTTTTGTTATATTGGCCAAATATTAATTCCGCTGATGGTGATCCAAATGGGGTATCAAAAGCTTGTTTTTTTATAATATTAAGATTATCAATTGAAGTGAGCCCTGTGCCACCGATAATTGCTGTTTTATTCATGATTACTCCATAATATTATTGTTTTGATGTCGAAAAAAATAGAGAATCCAAAGGCATCTATTGATCTCATCATTAATTCGTCTAATAATACCAAGTATTCAAAAAATATTTCAAGTCTTTCTAAAATCATATCAAATAAGTAGGCCATTACATGAGTACAGAAAATATTAAATCCGTTTTAATAGAAGATAGATTGTTTCAACCTGACCAAAAATTTACTGAAAATTCAAATTTCACATCACCCGCTAAACTAGATGAGTTATTTGATGCGGCAGCCAATGACCACACACAATTTTGGGCCGATATTGCTCAACAAGAAATTTCATGGAACAAACCATTTACAGAAATTTTGAATGACAGTCAGGCTCCTTTTTTCAAATGGTTTGCTGATGGTCTTCTCAATGTTTCTTACAACTGCATCGATCGTCATTTAAAAGATCGTGGAGATAAGGTTGCCATTCAATTTGAAGGTGAAAAAGGTGATACACGGCAGATAACCTATCAAAATTTGCACGATGAAGTGTGTGTGTTTGCCAATGCATTGAAGCAATACAATATAGCAAAAGGTGATCGTGTTGTTATTTATATGCCAATGATTCCCGAAGCCGTGATTGCCATGCAAGCTTGTGCCAGAATTGGGGCAATCCATTCAGTTGTATTTGGTGGTTTTTCTGCAGAATCATTAAAAGATAGAATCGAAGATGCAGGTGCTAAAATGTTAATTACCGCTGATGGTGGGCATCGTGGTGGTAAAATAATTCCATTAAAAGAGGCTGCCGATCAGGCCGTGAATAATGGTTGTTCGACCATAGAAAAAGTCATCGTTTTTCAGCGAACTCAGCATGATATAACCATGCAAGAGGGAAGAGATGTATGGTGGCATGATGCGGTTAATGGTCAATCTAACGAATGTACACCAGAATGGATTGATTCAGAACATCCTTTGTTTCTACTTTATACTTCTGGTTCAACGGGAAAACCTAAAGGCATTCAGCATTCAAGTGGTGGTTTTTTATTGGGTTCAATCGTCACCATGAAATGGGTGTTTGATATTAATTCAAATGATGTTTTTTGGTGTACTGCCGATGTTGGTTGGATTACGGGTCATACATATGTTGCTTATGGCCCATTAGCCACAGGTGGTACTATGCTGGTTTATGAAGGTGTGCCGACAGTACCTGATGCAGGACGTTTTTGGAAAATTTGTGAAGATCACAAAGTCAGTATATTTTATACCGCTCCAACAGCCATTCGTGCATTAATGAAAGTGGGTGAAAAGTTTCCGAATCAATATGACCTGTCCAGCTTACGATTACTGGGAACAGTGGGAGAGCCCATCAATCCTGAGGCATGGATTTGGTATCACAAAAATATAGGCAAGGAAAAATGTCCTATTGTCGATACCTGGTGGCAAACCGAAACAGGGGCTCATATGATTGCTCCAATTCCTAGTGTGACAGCAACAAAGCCTGGTTCATGTACGAAAGCATTGCCTGGTATTGATGCAGATGTTGTGGATCAAGAGGGCAATAGTATTACAGAAGCTGATCAGGGCGGTTATCTGGTGATCAAAAAACCTTGGCCTTCAATGTTAAGAACCATTTGGGGGGATGATCAACGTTATAAAGAGACTTATTGGAACATGTTTGGTGGCCAATATTATTTGGCAGGTGACAGTGCCAGAAAAGATAAAGATGGTTATTTTTGGATTATGGGGCGTATTGATGACGTACTCAATGTTTCGGGGCATCGTTTGGGAACAATGGAGGTAGAATCTGCATTGGTGGCAAATCCTAAAGTTGCAGAAGCGGCTGTTGTTGGTCGGCCTGATGATATCAAAGGGGAAGCTATTTTTGCTTTTGTTGTGTTAAAAGGTGATCGCCCTGCAGGAGGTGTCGATGATGAGTTGACCGCTGAACTCAGAAAATGGGTTGCACAACAAATTGGTCCTATCGCAAAGCCAGATGATATTCGTTATGCCGATAATTTACCCAAAACACGATCAGGTAAAATTATGCGACGCTTACTTCGAGTGATTGCCAAAGGTGAAGAAATAACTCAAGATACATCAACTTTGGAAGATGAGTCAATATTGGCTCAATTGCAAGGGCATCAGTGATTTACGGGCTGAGACGGGGTTAGGGAATGCGGGACAAATAAGGGAATTCGCAATAAATAAACATCCAATTTGCTGGTACCCAACGGGCATAGCAATTTTTTTGCCACCTTTTTTGTTGCAAAAATAGTTGTGTGGTTCGATTATACGCCTATTGTTGCGCCTCAAAGGCAAACAAAAATCCTGCGTAATTTGGACATTTATTTATTGTGAGTTGCCTTAATTCAGCTTTATGAATTGAGGCGGGGTTATTCGTCTCACTTTGTTGTTCCTTGAAATGCCAAAATGAAGTTGTATACTTTTAATGTATTTCGATAAAACAGGTATAAACTTATGGAAGCACTAAAATTTGAAACATCGGCAGACTTGGATGAAGCCTTGGCCTATGATGAGCGGTTGGAATTGATCAATGGTGTCATTATCAAACGCCCATTACCTAGGAGCCGTCACGGAAAAGCGCAAGGAGAGGTTTTTGGAGAACTCAGACCTTATAACCGAAAAAAAAGTAGTGATAATGATGAGGGCTGGTTTTTTTTTACCGAAATTGATGTTCAATACAATGAATTTCAACGTCCTACCCATGATGTCGCTGGCTGGAAAAAATCCAGATTACCCATATTGCCAGATAAAACCATCATGACCCCTCCTGATTGGGTCTGTGAAATTGTTTCAAAAGGTCATGAAGATAAAGATACCGTTGATAATTTTATTACTCTGCAAAAATATCAAGTTCCTTTCTATTGGGTTATCTGGCCAGAAAAACAAGTGTTGATTGCTTATGAACTCATCAAAAATAAATATTCTGCCATTGAAACCATCCAAGGTGGTGGCAAATACAAGATAAGACCTTTTGATGAAATCGAGTTTGATCTGGATTATGTGTTCGGGAATAAGTAAATTTAAGTTTTTTAAAATATAGGTGTTTTTATTTCTACCATGAAGGGCATAAAGGCATCGAAGCTTTTTCTTCATTGTCTTCAGTGCTTCATGGTTAAAAAATTAGGGTAATTATGTTGATGGGCAGGTAGTTGCCACTAGTACTCCATCCATGATCTTTTGTCGGGTGTTTTTTGTCTCGTGTTAATCTATAATTATTTGTGACTGAAATATTACCCGACAAAACAAGATGGTCGAAGTACTAGGAGGCTGTCCGAAAACGCATCTTTCCGCCAGAACTGCGTTAAAATTCGGCTCAAAATGCTCATTTACACCAGTAAACTGTGCTTTTTCACCAAATTTTGCCTTGTTCTGAAGGAAATCTGCATTCTCGGACAGCCTCCTAGATAAAAAATAGGAGTCTGTTTTGAACAATATAGAATACTCTCAACTACATGAAAAGTCAGTTGATGAACTCATTTCATTGGTCAAACAATTGGACCAACAGCTCTTAACCGTAACGGAAGAAAACCAAGATTTAAATTTGATGCTGGACAATATGTCTGAACACAATGATACGGTGACCGAAGAGTTGATGGAGGATAATGAAGACCTGCAATTAATGATTGAAACAACATCGGAACATGCGGATGCTTTGGCAGAAGATCTTGAACAAAAAAGAATTTTAATTCGGCAGACCTTTGGGCGTTATTTGTCGGATGAAATAGTCAATACATTGCTGGATGATGAAAATGGTTTGAAGCTGGGCGGTAAACGAGAACAAATAACTCTGTTAACGTCTGATATTCGAGGCTTTACGGCATTGTCTGAAATTCAGGAACCTGAAATTGTGGTGAAAATTCTAAATTATTATTTAGATAATATGGAAAAAATCATCACCAAATACAATGGCACCATTGATGAGTTTATGGGGGATGGGATTTTGGTGTTGTTTGGTGCACCAACTCAAAGAGAAGATGACGATAAACGAGCCATTGCTTGTGCGATTGAAATGCAGTTGTGTATGCCAAAAATCAATGAACAAATGAAACAATGGGGTTTGCCAAAGCTAGAAATGGGTATTGGAATTAATACAGGCGACGTTGTCGTCGGCAACATTGGTTCTGAAAATCGCAGTAAATATGGGGTTGTTGGTTCAAGTGTCAACTTAACTTATCGAATAGAGTCCTATACGCTGGGTGGACAAATTTTAATTTCACAATCAACTTATGATGATGTTGCTGAGTGTATTGAGTATTATGATGTAAGAAAGATTACACCCAAAGGTGTGAAAGAGTCCGTATCAATATACAGCGTAAAGTCTATTAAAGATAAATATAACTTACAATTAAATCATGAAACAATCGTTTTGGAAGAGCTGAAAAATAAAATTCCATTGCACTATGTCATTCTTGATGGAAAACAATTGGGAGATGATGTGATCATCGGCGAAATTTCACATTTTTCTGATAAATATGCTTATATATCAGGTGTGACTTCTGATGTTGAGATGCCACAAGTTTATACCAATATAAAAATTGACAGTATGGCAGGCAATGGTCATAAAGACGCGCTGTATGCAAAAGTTATTACACCAGAAAAAGAGCTAATGGGGAATAATACATTTTCTGATACTGGTGTTTTTATTTGTTTTACATCGAATGATGAGGTGGTTAGACAGGTGTTAGGTTAAAATGTCCACTTATTTCTCAGGTGCTTTTGGGGTGCTCTCTTTCATAGCCGATGAAGGGCAATTTCCAGCCGAGCTACAGCCCCCACATTGTCCTGCTTTGGCTGATGAACGTGATTTGACTTGGTAAACTACATAAAGTAGTACACCCATTAATGTGCCAGCTAATAAAATAATATCTAAAATATCTGTTGCACTCATAATACCATATTTCCTATTTTGGTCACTAAATAAGCCAGTCCCCAGGCAAGTGACATTGAAAATACCACAGAAAAAATAGTCCATCCCCATGATTGTGTTTCATGTTTTAATGCCGCAATGGTCGACATGCATGGTATATATAATAGAGTAAAAATCATAAAAGCAACGGCGGCTAATGGTGTTAAAGATTTTGCGAGAGTTTCTCTGAGTCCTGATGAGTTTTCATTGAGGCTTTCGTCTTGCATGTGTAAAACACCAAATGTGGCAACCACGACTTCTTTGGCAACAATGCCTGTTAATAACGCAATGGATGTGTTTAAGTCAAACCCTAAAGGGCTTAGTACGGGTGAAACAAAATTCCCAATTTGCCCGATATATCGCTTGTGTCTGGTTTCAGTTTCTTTTTGAAAAGTCAGTACCTTAATTTTTTGTTGGGCTTCAATACCTTGTTGTGTTTGTAACTGTGTGATTTGTTGATCATAGTCTTGAGACAGTGGCACGTTTCTGGGAAAGGCTTGCAAAAACCAGATGATAATTGTTCCCACTAAAATAACACCACCTATTTTTTTTAGAAATGATATTACTTTTTCACCCATATGAAAGAAAATGGACTTCAATGTGGGTAGTCGATAAGGGGGGAGCTCCATAATTAATGATGATTTATTGGCTCCTTTAATCAAGGTTTTACTCAAAAAAACAGCGACACTTAGAGTAACTGCGATACTGGTTAGGTAGATTAAGAATAAAACAGTGCCAGCAGATTCGGCAAAAAAAGCACCTGAAAAAAGTACAAAAACAGGTAGTCGAGCAGAGCAGGTAATGTAGGGGTTGATTAAAATTGAGACCAGTCGGTCTTTGGGTTGCTCAATGGTTCTGCAAGCCATAATTGCGGGTACGTTACAACCAAAACCAATGACCATTGGGATCAGGCTTTTTCCATGTAAGCCAAAAATATGCATAAAACGATCAACCAAAAAGGCAGACCTGGCAACATATCCAGTTTCACTGAATAGTGCGATAAAAAAGAACAAAATCAGTATGTTGGGTAAGAATACCAGTGTTCCGCCAACACCAGCAATAATACCGTTGACCAACAGGTCACGAAACAACATGTCGGGTAATGCATTTTCAACTAATGCAGAAAATTGCCCAACACTTGCATCAATCCAGTCAACAGGGTATTGCCCTAAGGTAAACGTGGCTTCAAACATGAGCCACATCATAAACATAAAAATAGGCACGCCAAAATAACGATGAAGCAGTATTTTATCAATGAACTGAGTTGTATCCATTTTTTCAGCAGATTGTTTGATTGAAACTGTTTCAAGCATGAGTCCGTTGACAAAACCATAGCGACCATGAGTGAATAAAATGCTGACATCTTCGTCATGTTGTTTATTTATACTGGTTATTTCCAGATTAACTTCTTGTAATAATTGTTGATGATCTCCTTCTGCCTCTAGCACCGCAGAATCACCTTCAAGCAGTTTGATGGCAAGCCATCTGGATTCATCAGCTTGCATTGTATCAGGATGTAACTTTAGCATGAGTGATTGAATTCTTTCGATGGCTAACTCAAGATGTTCATCGTAAGGCACAATGTGTTTTGTCAGTTCAATTGAACTTGAAAAATGGATGATTTTTTCAAGCAGTTGATCTATTCCTTGGCCATTTTTTGCAGATATTTCTACCACTGAAGCATTCAGTATTTCTGCAAATACCTGGTTGTTGACTTTAATACCTTTGTTGTCTGATTCATCAATCATATTCAATGCATAAAGTATGGGTAGACCTGTTTCATATAGCTGTGTTGATAAATATAAATTGGTTTCCAGATTGCATGTGTCCAGAATATTTAAAACAATGTCAGGTTTTTCATCCAGAATAAATTGACGTGTTATTTTTTCTTCAGCAGATTGAGGGTTGATTGAATAAAGCCCTGGTAAGTCAATAAACTGAATTTCTGTATTTTTGAAGCGGATGGTTTGATGGCTGGATGCAACGGTAACACGAGTGTAGTTACCTACCGAATTATGAGTTTTGGTTAGATGATTGAATAAAGTTGTTTTGCCTGTATTGGGATTGCCAACCAGAGCAACCGTAATTATTTTATTTTGGTTTGTCATGATGCTTACCTGCTAGAATGCTGTCTCAAGGGGTGTCGAGGAAAAATGCTCTCAAAATACTCATTTACATTCGTAAGCTGCGCTTTTTCGAGTATTTTATGCCTTGAGTTGATAAAAATTTGCATTCTAGGATAGCCTCCTAGGTTTGGGGTGTAATAAAATGTTGGCCGCTTCATCATTACGCATGGTGACAGTAAGTCCTCGAATAATATAACTTCGTGGGTCGCCCAATAGTGATGTGGCGCTAACAGCGACTTTAGTTCCTGTAATCATGCCCATTTCAGCCAGTCTTTTTCGGGTATTAATATCGCCTTGGATTTGTAATATTTCTCCAGTATCTCCAGGGTTTAAATCGACAATACTGTATTGTCCTGTTTTTTTTAGTTTGATTATGTCTTTTTTTCTGGAGAATTGTTTCTTTTGGCGAGATGATTTTAGATAAATCCAAACACCTGTTAATGCCAAAATAATGAATAATAAGGTGGCTAAGTCCATAAACAAGACGCCTTTAGAACCAAAAAAACGACCACTGTGAATGTCCTGCATGAGTCTTTCGAGTGTAATGCTGTGGCTCAGAAAGTTTTGAGAAATATTTTCTCTAATAGATGAGCTGAGATTGCTGGTCTGTGCCCAAGTGATGTTGTGATCTAAAATTTGATGCCATTGTAAAAAATCTTGATCGGTTGCCAAAAGATTATTTTTATTTCTTAATACAAGAAGATTTTCATAAGTTCCAATGGCTAATACTTTTTTAGGGATGCCGTGAGTTTTATTTAATTGTTCTATGATTTCACCCTGATGGGTGAGTAAAATCAAGCTATTATCTGTGCTAACGGCAATGAATTCGTCAAATAAAATAGCTCCATTTAAATGGGCGGCAGAAATTTTAAGTGGTTTTTCATTAAAATAGAGTTGATGGTTTACTGAAGAAATAAAGCTTGAATTGATACGAAAAGTTTTTATTTCGGGTAATTTTACACCATACCAATTCAACAACCATTTGGATTTGATGGGTTGCTGATTAAGCTCAAGTTCTGCGCTGTGATTAATTAAAATACCCGTAATGGCTAAAAATAAGATGATAATGGATAGCACTAATCCAATCCATTGATGAAGATCATTGACGGATTGTATTAGTTTTTCAGAAGGTTGAGTTGTACTCATGATTCATGCATTACCATTGGAAATTTTGAATATAAGTATACAGTAAAAGACCTCTTCTTTACAAGGATGGAATTGATAATCATTCTCAATAGGCGTTTTATTATAAAGGGTCTGTCGATATTTTAAAAATGCTTGGATTGAATAATGGTGAGTTCTTTTTTATTTAAAAATGTATTTGCACGATTTTCTAAAGAGGGAATGTTTGATTGTTTGAACAATCGTGTTGTATCAATAAATTTTGTCATGATGGTTCGTAAATTCATGGCAATAGGAAGTTCGTTGAGAAGTTTGATGTTTTTTATCAGAGACAAATAAGCTTCATCTCTGGCATCTGCTGATTCTTTTTCGTCATTGGCAACCTGAAATAATAGCCACAATACTTTTTCATTGGGAAATGCTGCGCTGAGGTGAGACATTGCCGTTGCTCTGAGGAGTATGTCTTCTTGAGTTTTTAGGATGTTTTTTACGATACTCAATAACATGTCTGTTTTGTGAATGGTTAAGGGAAAGCCTACTTGTGGACTGTCGTCAATGGTAAACATGACAGACATAACCATGTCCATATCATTTTGTTGCAAAGGGCCACTTTGTAAAAGGGCAATAATTTTCTTCTCTATATCTTCTTTTTTTTGATAAAATTTATATCTGTTGCGGGAGTTTTGCCTGTAATCATTCAGTAATAATTCAATATCAGATAAGCTTATGTCACTCAAAAGATTTCCTCTTCATTTGTTTAATCTAAAATAGATTATAACACATGGGTTTTGTTTTGAATGTTATTGCTTATTGAATGGAGTTGTTTTGAAAATATAAAATGTTTTTGTTGCAAGTGTTTCATTTTTTGTGTTTTGATTGAATCATTATTAGACAATTGAATGATTGTGGTTTTAGGGTTGATAATTTAATTTAAGGAGTTGTAATAATGAATAAGATTTTTCCAAAAAATGAACATAATATTGAACGAATTGTTAGAGTATTGGCTGGTATTGGAATATTGAGCCTTGTTTTTATTGGGCCTCAAACGCTTTGGGGGTTGGTTGGTATTGTGCCTATATTTACAGGATTGGTGGGGAGTTGCCCAATGTATACATTACTTGGAATCAACACTTGTCCGATAAGCACAAAAGAAGATTAGGAACGGGAAGTTGTTTCGTGCCCATTCCTTAGCGTTTAATACTATCGACTAATGCACTGCTGGTCGCTCTGAGTCTTTGGCTCATGAGTCGGCCAATTTTTAGCAGTAATTTGCCCCAAATAACGGGGTCATGCTGTGACATTTCATCCATCTCTTCTTGAGAAATAAATAAGATCACAGAATCTTTAATGGCTACAGCGGAGGCAGAACGACGCTGACCATCAATTAGAGCCATTTCACCCAGAGTTTTATTTTTTGTAACGGTAGTTAAGGCTTGTTTTTTATTGTTAACTTCTTTAAATATTTTAACTGAACCTCGTAAAACGAGCCCCATAAAAATGTCTTTATCCCCCTCACTAAATACAAGATGCCCACTTTTGATTTTGTAACAAGTCATATAGCTGGCAAGACTCAATATCTCTGTCCACTCCATGGTGTTTGCCCATGCAGTGTCGTCAAGCCGACTTGCTCGTTCAGCAGTACTGATATCAATTAATTCAAATGTATCTTTGTAAATCATGATTTAAGTTTCAGATTTAGGTTGTAAAATAAAGGCCAATACCGAGCCAGGTTAAAAGTAATAACAACCATGGTAGCCAATGCTGTTTTGTCGGGGTTTTGCATTCCACAGTGGTAGACGTGTTTTGTGTGGATTGGAGTTGTTTCTTACGCTGCCTGTCTTTTTCTCGTGACTTTATTTTTTGCTGTTTTTTATATTGATTAATACCTTTTTGAATGCCTTGGGCAATTAATTTTGTTTGCGCCTTGGTTTGTCCTGCTTGTTGATTGGCTTTGGCAATTTTTTCAGCTTCTATGATCGTTTCTGATGACGTTTGAGGTTGTTTATATTTGCTCATTTGGTTGAGCTTAATGGAATAGAAATAATAAATTCAGAGCCTTCATTTTGTTGGCTGGTAAAGCTGATGTCACCTCCCATTAATCGACATAAATGACGACTAATTGATAAGCCCATACCAGAGCCACCTAAATAAGTGCAAGATGATTCATCGAGTGTTGAGAATGACTGAAAAACCTTGCCTATTTCTGTTTCAGGAATGCCAATTCCTGTGTCTTTGATAGAAAAAAACAGCGTTTGTTCATCATTGTACGAAGCTAAATCAATTTTTCCGCACTGGGTAAATCGGGTCGCGTTGGTGAGTAAATTCATCAAACATTGACTTAATCTAACCTGGTCACAATCAATCATTTTAATGGTTGCGTTATTGATGCAATTAAAACTGTTTTTATTTTCTGACATCAGGGGTTGGCTCATTTCCTTAACGCTTTCAACGATGTCGCTAATGCTGGCCGTGGTTATGATGAGATCCATGTCTCCTGATTCTATTTTAGACAAATCTAAAATATCATTGATTAGCAGTAATAAACGAGTGCCTGCTTTTTTAATGTGGTTTGCATCTGTTTTGTTGTCTGATTGATCTGGTTCGTCTAGTTCTTCAAGTAGTATTTCACTGTAACCAATGATGGCATTGAGTGGCGTTCTTAATTCATGGCTCATTTTTGCGAGGAAAAGTGATTTTTCATGATTTGCTTGAATTGCCTGATCTTTTGCCAGTAGCAGTTCCAGTGTGCGTTCAGAAACTCGTTGTTCTAATTCATCGTGCGATATCATTAGCTGTTGATGATATTTTTCTAGTTGCTGATGAGATTTTTTTGAGTCGAGATGAATGTTAATTCTTGCCAGTAGTTCTTCTGCATTAAATGGTTTAACGATAAAGTCGTTTGCACCTGATTGTAAACCTTGTAAACGTACGTTTGATTCTTCTTGAGCCGTGACAATGATGATTGGAAGTGTCAAGGCCGAATATTCTTGCCTAATGATTTTACAAACCTCAAAGCCATCCATTCCAGGTAAACCCAAATCCAGTAAAATTAGGTCAGGTACTGAAAATTTGAGTATATCGAGTGCCTTTTCACCCGTGGTTGCTTCAATGATCTCAAAATCATTCTTTTGCAAGTATTGAGTGAATAGCATTAAATTGACTATTTCATCATCAATAATAAGGATTGAAGTGTATTCTGTGCTGTCCATTTAAAATTTTTTAAAAGTTATAAAAAGTTATTTAATCATCGTCCTAAGTAACATGTATGTTTTTAGTGACCATCAATTAATTATAGTTGAAATTTTATTTTTATAGGTTAATTGATCAATAAGATTATCGTTGTTCCGATAAAAAATTTTTATATCAGTTTTTTTTTATGCACGGTATAATAAGTTTCGAAACTTTTAATATATTAAATAAGAGATGTATTATTCTGAAAAACACACTGGTTTTTTTAAGATGAACTCTCGCAATGGAAAACTTAATGACAACTGAAGAAAAACAAATCGAAACATTTAAAGAATTAGAGCTTAGTTCACCTATTTTAAAAACACTAGATCAATTGGGTTATGAGAGTCCTACCCCCATACAAGCTCAAATCATTCCTCATATGTTGGCTGGCAGTGATGTTTTAGGCCAAGCACAAACAGGCACGGGTAAAACAGCAGCTTTTGCTTTACCATTACTGAACAAAATCGATATTAATAATAGTAGCCCTCAGGTATTAGTGCTTGCTCCAACACGAGAATTAGCAATTCAAGTTGCAGAATCTTTTCAACAATATGCCTCAAACTTAAAAGGTTTTCATATTTTACCCATCTATGGCGGGCAAGAATATGGCATTCAGTTGCGTCAATTAAAACGAGGGGTGCACATTGTTGTCGGCACACCTGGTCGAGTCATTGATCATTTGAAACGTGGTACATTGAAGCTGGATACTTTGAAATGTTTGGTGTTGGATGAAGCCGATGAAATGTTAAGAATGGGGTTTATTGATGATGTTGAGTGGATTTTAGAGCAGTCACCAGATGACCGACAAATTGCATTATTTTCTGCCACCATGCCTACAGCCATCAAAAAAATATCAAAAAAATATCTTCATAATCCAGAAGAAATCACCATTAAATTGAGGACTACCACGGCTGAAACAATACGGCAACGGTTTTGGTTGGTGAGTGGAGTACATAAACTGGATGCCTTGACACGTATTCTTGAAGTCGAACATTTTAAAAGTATCATCGTATTTGTTCGGACCAAAATTGCCACAGTTGAATTGGCAGAAAAATTAGAAGCCAGAGGTTATATTTCTGAGGCATTAAATGGTGATATTATCCAGAAACAACGAGAGCACATCATCGAAAAATTAAAGGCGGGTAAAGTCGATATTTTGGTTGCAACGGATGTCGCCGCCAGAGGATTGGATGTTGATAATATCAGTCATGTTATTAACTATGATATTCCTCATGATACCGAATCTTATGTTCATCGTATCGGCAGAACAGGGCGAGCAGGTAAGTCGGGAGATGCTATTTTATTTGTTGCCCCCAGAGAAAAAAGATTGTTATATGCGATAGAAAGAGCAACAAAACAAAAAATTGAAGTCATGGAGTTGCCATCAACAGAACTGATTAATGAAAAACGTATTAAACGCTTTACTCAAGATATTTCAGATACCTTGGCAAATGATAATTTACAATTTTTTTATAAGCTACTAGAGCAATATCAGGAAGAAAATAATGTGGCTGCATTGGACATTGCAGCAGCGTTGGCCAAACTTGTTCAAGGTGATAAACCACTGCTATTGAAAAAGTCCGAAAAAATTAAACCTGCCAGAGATAAAGGATCAAAATCAGAAAAATTTCCAAAAGATAGAAAAGACAGAAAAACTAGAGGCAATGATGCCAAGCTTGAAGAGGGAATGGAACGATTTCGTATTGAAGTTGGTCATGATCATGACGTTAAGCCGGGTCATATTGTGGGTGCAATTGCCAATGAAGCGGATATTGACAATCAACACATCGGTAAAATAAAAATTTATGATGACCACAGTACGGTTGACCTTCCAGAAGGTATGCCAAAAGAAGTTTTTAATTTATTGAAAAAAGTTTGGATATTTAATCAGCAATTAAAGATATCTCGATTGGATGACGGTGATAATGTTTATAAGAAAAAGAAGAAGAAAAAACGTCATTCTAAAAATAAAGGAAACCATGAAAAAGAGTCATAAATACGGGGTTAAATTCTCCATTATAGTTTTGTTTTGTAGTGTTATAAATAGCCATTTTGTGTTTGCAGACCATCATTCGGTATTTCACTCAACAGCGCTGATAGATGTTCGAGTTGCCCATACCGATGAGCAAAAAAGCTGGTTAAAAGGTGGTTTTGGTAAGACTCGTTTTGGTAATGGTGAACCCCAAACCATTGGGCGATTAGCAGAAGTGGCTTTATTAAGTTCTTATGCTTTTGATGCTGGTTTTAAGGGGGATCTTTATTTAAAACATGATTCAGAACAAAAAAACGAAGTCGATGTTGTTGAAGGGTTCATCAGTTTTCGAAGCAATCTAAATGAAAATATTCGTTATAAAATTCGTGCGGGTATTTTTTTTCCTCCTTTTTCTTTAGAAAATCGTTCACAAGGCTGGTTGCCGACAGCGAGTATTACTCCATCGGCAATTAATGGCTGGATTGGCGATGAATTAAAAACCATGGGTGGGGAAATGAGTCTGAGTTATGAAGCTGAAAATAGTCGGTTAGGCATTATAGGTGCTTTGTTTGCCCATAATGATCCAGTCGGTAGTTTGTTGGTTTGGAGAGGCTGGACGTTTGGTGACCGTAAGACGGGCTGGAATGATCAGGTTGTATTGCCAGAAATTCCATCTATTCAAGCCACAGGAAGCTTTAAAAATCAAGCGCATTGGGTTGAGCCGTTTACAGAAATTGATGATAAAATCGGTTTTTACAGTGGATTAAGCTGGAGTAATTTAGACAATATTTCAACTCATTTATATTATTATGATAACCGAGCAGATCAACTAAAATTCGATGGTTTTCAGTATGCATGGGCAACTCATTTCATCAGTGCTGATCTAAAAATATTATTTCATGGAGGCATAGAGCTACTTACTCAATACATGTCGGGTAACACCCAAATGGGTGGAAAAGCGGTTGATGTAGATTTTGAATCCTATTATTTATTATTAAATAAAGAATTTGAACAAATAACAGTTACCATGCGATACGATTATTTTAGTCTAAAGGATAAAGATCTGTTGGTGGCTGATGATGATAACAATGAAAATGGTAATGCCTGGACTGTGGCAATGAAATATGATTTGGCCAAAAATCACAGTTTTTTGCTAGAAGCCATGACCATTTCCAGTGACCGAAACGCCCAAGCTTATTTTTTAAAACCAAAACATACTTCTGAAGTAAGGTTACAGGGTAGTTTACGGTTGTTTTTTTAGAATAAATTCAGTGCGATATAACTTCCCAGAGTCACTCCGTGCTTTCTCGGACAGCCTCCTAGCCTGTTCTGGTCGGGTAATGATTCGATAAATAATGGTAGAATTAATTGATTTTTTACTAACGCTATTTAAAATAAGTTCCCACTAACCTTAGGCAACTCGCAACAAATAAACTACCCATCTTACTTGCTCTTTTGTTTGTCTTCTTTGCCACAAAAATAGTTATGTAGAACGACTACACGCCTATTTTT
>Ga0233443_1000701_pt1 | contig 34738 bp, 26 predicted proteins | sample SI_123_September_2_FD_182784 | JGI IMG/M metagenome (GOLD analysis project Ga0233443, IMG submission 182784) | Seawater microbial communities from Saanich Inlet, British Columbia, Canada - SI_123_September2016_200_MG | ecosystem: Environmental > Aquatic > Marine > Inlet | place: Canada: British...
GCGAAAATTTGAGCCAAATACTTGAGGTTATTGAGATTATTCCTGCCGGTTTCTCACCTAAGAAAATAATTGGCACAAATCAATGTTCCAAAATAATGACGGGTGCTAAAATACCTGAGGGCTGCGATTGTGTTATCATGGTAGAGCACACCGAAGATGTTGACGAAAATCATATTAGGTTTGTCAAGGAAAAAACCTCAACGAATATTTGCTATCTGGCTGAAGATGTGAAAGAGAATGCCATAATTCTGGACAAAGGTACTTTGATAAGGCCTCAGGATATTGCTATGCTGGCTTCAGTTGGGTGCACACATCCCTTCGTTGCAAAACAACCGGGGATTGCCGTGATATCCACAGGAAATGAACTGGTTGAACCGGATCAAAAGCCGGGAGATTCTAAGATCAGGAACAGCAATGCTTATCAACTGATGGCTCAGGCAAAACGTGCCAATGGAAATCCAAGCTATCTTGGCATCGCAACTGATGATTCTGAATCGTTGAAATCATTCATCAGCACTGGTATTGAAGATTATGACATAACCATACTAACAGGTGGAGTTTCAATGGGTGATTTCGATCTTGTACCCCAAATACTGAAAGAGTCGGGTGTCGAAATACTATACAAGAGTATAGCCGTGCAACCCGGAAGGCCTACTCTGTTTGGGAAAACCGGGTACAACAAATTCGTATTCGGACTGCCCGGAAACCCTGTGTCATCATTTGTTCAGTTTGAGCTGATAGTAAAACCATTCATCCATCATCTAATGGGAAATGTTTTTGAAGCCCTCAGCCTTAGGCTACCAATGGAGAAAGCTTATTCGAGAAAAAGATATTCACGTGAAAAATGGGAACCTGGATTTGTAAATAGAGATGGAGAGGTAGCTTCAACTATTTATCATGGTTCAGCTCATATTCACGCACTGTCGCACTCTACTGTGCTGTTTAGATTACCCTTAGGTGTTGAAAGTCTTAATAAAGGAGATCTGGTTGATGTTCGACAAATATAAGAGAAGAATAAACTACCTGAGGATTTCTGTAACAGACAGATGCAATCTGAGATGCGAATATTGCATGCCTGCAGAAGGTATTAAATTGCTAAGTCACAATGATATTCTCTCATTTGAAGAGATGTTTGAGGTGGCCCGTGAAGCAGTAGAACTGGGTGTTACAAAAATCAGAATTACTGGCGGAGAACCCCTGGTCCGAAAAGGAATTGTTGATTTTGTAAAGATGCTCTCAAGTCTTGAAGGCCTGAAGGAGCTAGGCATGACAACCAATGCAATCTATCTTGACAAATATGCAGTGGAACTGGCAAAAGCGGGCCTCAATCGGGTTAACATTAGTATGGACACCGCTGATCCTGAGAAGTATAAGAAAATTACGAGAGGAGGTGACTTTAATGCAGTTATCAGAGGAATTGAAGCTGCAAAAGCTGCCGGACTGGAGCCAATCAAGGTTAACTGTGTTATCAGAAAGTCGAAGTTGGAGCCAGATGCCATTGGGGTAAAAGCACTTACGGAAAAGATGGAGTTGAACATCCGCTACATTCGTTGGATGGAGCTGGATAAAGGAGAATTCTCAGAAGTTGACGGAGGTGAAGGAGGTAAGTGTAGTATCTGTAACCGTCTGAGATTAACAGCCAACGGTATTATTAAACCTTGTCTGTTTAGCAACCTGGAATATGATGTTCGCAAACTAGGGATAAAAAATGCTCTGCTCCTGGCCGTTGGGGAAAAACCAGAGTGTGGTACCACAAATGAAGTTGGGAAATTTTATAATATTGGAGGTTAATAAATGTCGGAATTAACACACATAGATAAATCAGGAAAAGCCAAGATGGTTGATGTAGGATCTAAAAGTCATCAACAGCGACAAGCAAAGGCAACAGGATTTATCCGGCTCGCTCCGGAAACAAATCAACTCATCAAAGAGAACGGATTGAAAAAGGGTGATGTTCTGACTGTAGCTGAGATTGCAGGAATTCAAGCTGCAAAGCGCACAAGTGAGCTAATTCCACTTTGTCACCCCCTTGCTATTACCAGCATTGATGTAAGCACAGAATTAACTGATTCGGGCGTCAGGGTAAATAGTAATGTAAAGTGCATTGGACAAACTGGTATTGAGATGGAAGCTTTAACGGCAGTTAGTGTAAGCCTTCTTACCGTATACGATATGTGCAAGGCTGTTGACAAAAAAATGGTCATTGAAGAGATAACACTTCTTGAGAAAACAAAAACCAACTTAAGTTAGCATTATGGAAAAAAGAGAAAATATTGATATCCTCTCTGTAAATATCTCTGTAGAAAAAGGAACAGTAAAAACTCCAGTTGATTTTATTGATCTGAATAATCAGGGTGTTAAAGATGATGCGCATGCCGGTGACTGGCATCGACAAGTAAGCCTTTTGGGAAAGGAGAGCTTTGAGAAGTTTCAGTTGCAAGCCAAAAGAGAGTTGAATTTTGGGGAATTTGCAGAAAATATTACAACTGAAGGAATTGTACTCTATGAGACGACTCCCGGCGATCGTTTTGTTATTGGTGATGTAGAACTTGTAGTGACACAGATAGGTAAGAAATGCCATGGCTCCGGTTGTGCAATATTTAATGAAGTTGGCAATTGTGTTATGCCGAAAGAAGGAATTTTTTGTAAAGTTATACGATCTGGCAGAGTTCAGGCCGGTGATAAAATGAGTTACATTCCCATGAGCTAAAAGCAATGATTACTATTCAACCAGGAAAAAGTATACAATCGTTAAGTGCAGGAGACAAATTTATTTTACTCCATCCGGATGATTATAAGCGATTGACACAAAGTACCAGGGATGAGTTGGGTATTATTTCAGGAATTGAAAAAACGGAGCTGAAAGACTTTGATTTGTTTGTTGGTTCCGAAGCATCCTTCAGAATAGATAAAATTGGAAAACGACTTAAGAAATCCAGGCCGAATCCTGATGAACTGCTAATACATCAATCAGGAATTTTTTGTACTCTTATTGAAGGCAAGCTTTCTCATGAAGAGAATTCGATGGAGCATGATCCAAAAATATTCAATTCCCTGGTTATTACACTTAGCGATCGAGCTTCAAGAGGTGAATATGCTGATTTGAGTGGGCCATTTGTCATTGAAGCACTGGAAGAGCTATTCACTGCCAGAGATAAAAGATTTCGGACCGACTACAAATTAATTCCGGATAACAGAGAAAACCTTTCAGAGATTCTTACTCAATCAACAAACAAATACGATGTGATTCTAAGTACCGGTGGAACTGGAATTGGCCCGAGAGACTTTACGGTTGATGTTGTTAAACCTCTGTTGAACATGGAAATACCAGGCATCATGGAGATGATTCGGATGAAATACGGATCCTTGAAGCCCAATGCTTATTTAAGTCGGGGTGTTGCGGGTATATTTGGTTCTGCTTTAATTTACACCCTTCCCGGTAGCGTTAAAGCCGTACGGGAGTACATGGATGAAATCACAAAAACACTTGATCATCTTTTCTACATGAAAGAAGGGATTGATGTCCACTAGAGTTTGAGAAACTTCCCTTTACGAACCTGATCCTCTGCTCTGATCACGATAAAATACTGCCCTTTCTTCAGCTCATTAACAGATAAGCTAACATTATCTTCAAACACATCTGCCTGTTGAACCATTCGTCCCAGCATATCAAAAATCTGAACCTTATCTCCACGCCTGGTATTCATTTGAATGAAAGCACCAGCAGGATTCGGATAAACATCTATCTGAGTTTCAGAAGCTGTAATCCCCCGGTCTGCCAGCACTGTAAACATTGAATCAATGTGAATCGACATCATCGATCGTCCGAATGTTCCTGCGATCAATTTTTGATTAGTAAGGTCAAAATCAATATCATAAACCGGAACCATTGGCATATTTTTCCCTAATCGTGCCCATTTCAATCCGCCGTTATCAGTACTATAAACACCACCGTCGGTAGCTACAAAAACCATTAGGTCAGCAAAACCGGTCATCGCATACATATTATTAACAGCCAGCTGCGGCATATCCCCTGATATATCAGTCCAGTTTGAACCATAATCCGAAGAGTAATGAATATGGGGAATAAACACACCATCTCTGTAGCCAGAATGGGAAACAAATACTCCGTTCACAAAGTTGGGAGAAGCAATTATATGGGTTACATATCTATCAGGTAAGCTTGAATAAATTGCGGTCCAGTTACCCCCACCATTCAGAGATCTCCAAACATTACCATCGCTGGTACCGGCATATAAGATTGTAGAATCAAGAGGAGATTCAGCAACCGTGGTAATGACATGAAATTTATTATTGATTCCATCGGTTAAGTCAGAACTTATTGAAGACCACAGCCCGTAAGGAGCCGATGCATTCTTATAAACCTGATAAGTTCCGCAATATAAAGTGGATGAGCTGTGTGCGCTCATGATAAGCGGAGTATCCCAGGATCTTCTATCTACAGAATTAATCCCGTAGCCGAAATATTGCCAGTTCGAACCAGTTGTATAATATAGTGCTCCGTTCTGCGATTCACTATACATAATATTTGAATTATTATAGTCAAAAATGGGTTGAAATCCATCTCCTCCGTTTAATCGCTGCCAGGAATTAAGGTTGGCTTCGTTCCCATAAACAGTACCATTATCCTGCAATCCTCCGGCATAAAATCCGGTTTCATGCGGATCGGCTGCAATCCGATAGAACTGACAGTTGGCTATACTTTCTATATCCGTCCAGTTATTTCCACCATCAATGCTTTTATATAATCCGCCGTCTGTTGCACAGAGAATTGTGAGGCTATCTATATAAACAAGATCGTGCTTATCCGCATGAAATTGATATGTTGCCCAATTCGGTCCTGCCGGAGCCCAGGCATTACCTCCGTTGCTTGTCTTGTATAAATCAACGCCAAGTAAAAACAATTCATTCTCGTTGTAAGGGCTTACCCTGATTTGGCCAAAATACCATCCAAAGCCTCCAAAAGCATAAGAAAATATTGAATTATAGGGTAAAGTAACCCATGTAGAGCCGTTGTTGGAACTTTTGTAAATACCTTCCACCTGATAGGATGAGTTGGTATAGACAGCAAATATTTTATTGTTATTCTGTGCCGACATGCTAAGGCCAATTCTAGAGTAAGAACCTACCGGTAGCCCACCTCCAAGTGTAGTCCAGCTTATTCCACCATTGACTGTTTTATGAATTTTAGCATCAGGGCCATATACAAGGCTTTCCGAATTATTTCTGATTCTGTTCCAACTGGCAGCAAACAAAGTATCAGGATTTAATGGGTTCATAAGAAGATCTATAATCCCGGCATCATCATCAACATAGAGTACCTTTTCCCAGGTACTGCCACCATTGATCGTCTTGTACAAACCTCTGTTCTGATCTCTTTCGTATGGGATTCCCATAGCAGCAACATAAATAATATTCGAATTACCGGGATGCACTGCAATTCGTGATATGATACCGACTTCAGAAAGGCCCAGGTGAATCCAGCTGTCTCCGCCATCCGGGCTTTTATAAATGCCATTTCCATAGAAGGGATATCCTGAGATATTAGGATCTCCGGTTCCGGCAAAGACTATATTTGCATCTTGTGGATCGAATACCAATTCTCCAATGGCAAGATACGGGTGATCGTCAAAAATTGCAGTCCAGCTTGCCCCCCCGTCAACCGTCTTAAATATTCCTCCGGAGGCATTGCCAACATAAATGGTATCATGATGAAGTGGATGAACCAATACTTCATTAATTCTTCCGCCTATATTTCCGGGCCCTTCGCCGAACCAACTCAAGAGTGATGGAACGGTTGAGTTTTTTTGCTTTGCATCCTCTTTAGCTTCAATCAGAGCACTTCTAAATGCTTTTAAATCGAGGTGATTATCCGGATAATTTCTCTGAAAAAAGAAATGATCGGATGGAACGGATTTAGACATTAGTTTACTAACATGCTCTGGCCCAACATCACCGGCTATTACAAGCATTAAAACGGATATAATAATTATGGATAAATCTTTTTTCATTACTGAACCTTCACATTATAAAAGTAATAAACAAATTATCTAATTATGGATTATAGCGAGACAGATTTAAAATATTGTGGTAGTTATTATCATTCATTAATTCTCTGAGTGTAACATCCGGATGCTTCGCCATATAGGAATTCACAATTTGCCAACCCAGCCAAACACCAGTCCGGGCAGGGGATTTCTGATCAAACGAAGCTGTGAACGGGCCATCATAAATATATCTGACAATATAATCATGCTTACTTTCGAACAGAATCTTTTCTTCTACCAGATGTGTCCACATTTTTGCTTCGAACTGTTTACACCAATCCAGTTGTTTACCGGTATATTGAATAAAAACACTATCATGTTTTTCAGGCACCATGGCCTTGGTAAAGTACATCAGTTTGCCCTCATAAATCATTCTGCTGATCAGGTTATCAAGTGAATCGGAGTATAAAAACTCCGTCTGTCCCCAGGCTCTGATACAATCTGTAACTAAAAACTCTGCTTGCATCTTAAATCTTCCAAAGGAAGGAATGCTCAATTGATAATAAAAGTCACAGGAACTACCCTGATATTTTTCCAGCGCCAATCCTATAAAACTATCAGCGACCACAACACTTTGATTGTAAGCACCCACGTAGGTATAAATATCAGGAATCACCTCCCCGGGGAAATAGTGTGCATAATGTTTGAAGGCTTCCAAAATTCCTTCTTCCAGTTGGCTAAAATCCTCAAATACTACTTCTACGTTCCCGTAAGTATCCTCCAGGAAGTAATCGGAATAATAGTTCAGAAATTTATCATTGAATGCTCTGTTTCCCACACCACCAAGATTCAATATCCGGTAAGTATATAAATTCCAGAAATCAGGATAATGGTTGGCCAGTATCAGAGCGGAATCAATCAGCATGGAGGTGTCTATATCAGTCAGCATACGATCGAAGCGAACGAAATCCTGCTCAATTGTGATGTGCGAAACATCAATCCTGAAATTGTTGTTGTTGCAGGAATTAAACAATATCAGGATGGCTGCCAGCGTTAACAACTTTTTACCGATGTTCTTTGTTCTAATCATTGTTTAACGAGTTTAAATATCAATTGTCAGAAACATGATTATGTACAATTTCAATCAATACTATAAAATTGATTAAAAATAGATATTTTTGTGGTTTAACCAGTATAAACAAAACCTGAGTTATCTGAATCATCAATATTGACAATAGTAGTTTCATTTCATTAGATTCACTGCTTTGTTTCAGGTTCAGAATAATTCGAAAAATATATTGATAGATGAAAAGAGTAGTTTTTGCAATAGTGATTTTATTGATGGTTACCACCTCTTTCGGACAGGACGGAGATAAGAAATTAAGGCTTGGCCTATCCGGCACACCTGGTGTGTCATGGTTGTCGTCAGATTACGATAAGGTGGAAAATGATGCAAGCAGATTAAGCTTTAAGTTTGGCATCAATATGGACTATCAGCTAATGGACAACTATTTTTTCTCAACGGGCATATTTATGCATAATGTGAAAGGGAAGCTTAAATACAACGATGGCATTCCATTTATGATTGAGGATACACTTGTCAATTTTACTCCGGGAGTGTCGGTGGGATATAAACTCCAATACGTTGAAATACCCATAGGACTCAAACTCAAAACCAACGAAATAGGATACTTCACCTACTATGCACGCTTTGGCCTTAATCCAATGTTTAATATAAATGCAGTTGGTGATGCTAATCAGGAGTCCGTAGTTTCGGCCAACATCAACGAAGAAGTTATATTTATCAATCTTGGATGGCATGTTGGAGGAGGCTTAGAATATTCGCTCTCAAGCAATTTCATCCTGTTTGGCGGCATCAATTACAGACAAGGATTTATCGATGTAACTCACAACACGAAAAACAGAGAAGATGATAAAACCATCCTTAGCGGAATTAACCTTGATCTGGGAATATTCTTTTAGAAGAAACCAGGATATAATTGAAAGCTGCAGCCGGATTGGTTTGCAGCTTTTTGTTTTACAATGTTTAAGTTTGATTTTTTCATGATACCTTTGTCAAAAATCCAGTACGATGAAGATTGCTCTAGCACAATTAAACTATCATATAGCCAACTTTGAATCGAACAGCAATAAGATTATTCAATCGATAAATCGTGCAAAGGATGAGGGGGCAGACCTTATCGTCTTTTCTGAAATGAGCGTTTGTGGATACCCTCCCCAGGATCTTTTAGAACAAAAGGATTTTATAGACAATGTTGAAAGGACTATTCAGAAAATAGCAGATTGTTGCGATAACATTGCAGCCGTAATTGGTGCACCACTTATCAATCAAAGCAGGAAAGGAAAGAAACTGTTCAATGCTGCCGTGTTCATCAATAATGGACAGATCGAGTTCATCCAGGCTAAAACACATTTGCCAACCTATGATGTATTTGATGAGTATCGATATTTTGAACATAACACACTTTTCAATATTCTTGAGTTCAGGGGAAAGCGCATCGCATTAACAATTTGTGAAGATCTGTGGGATAATCATCCTGTTGGCAATTCATTTGCAAAGGATAAGTTGTATACCATCTCCCCCATGGAACAATTTAAAAAGCATCAGCCGGATTTTGTGATTAATATTGCGGCCTCACCATTCTCCTATAATCAATCCGATCATAGAAAGAACATACTTGTTGACAACAGCAAGCAGTATGAGGTGCCCATTGTTTATGTAAATCAGATAGGAGCCAATACCGAATTGATTTTTGATGGAGGTTCCATGGTTCTGAACAAACGTGGTGAAATCATCACCCGGCTGCAATTCTTTAATGAAGATTTTCAGATGGTGAATATGGAAGAGCTGGACAAAATGGAAGCTTTGCCTGCTGCGGAAACAAACTATCTTGAAAAGATACATGATGCTTTAGTTCTTGGTATCAGGGACTACTTTGGGAAGATGAACTTTAAAATTGCTACGCTTGGTTTGTCAGGCGGAATTGATTCAGCTCTTACTCTGGCAATTGCGGAAAGAGCTTTGGGTGCCGGGAATCTTCATGTTTTGCTGCTTCCTTCCAGATATTCTTCAGATCATTCAATTAAAGATGCTGTTGATATGGCAGAGAATCTTGGGATTAAATATGATATTCTAAATATAGAATCGGCATTTAACACATTCGAGGATTCGCTTAAAGAACTCTTTACCGGAAAGGAATCCGACATTACCGAGGAGAATATTCAGGCACGTATCAGAGGTGTATATTTGATGGCTTTGTCCAATAAATTTGGAAACATACTACTTAACACCTCCAACAAGAGTGAGGCAGCGGTTGGATATGGTACCCTGTATGGCGATATGAATGGTGGTTTGTCAGTGCTTGGTGATGTTTATAAATCCGATGTTTTTAAACTGGCCCGTTTCATGAACCGGAATGGAGAGGTAATTCCTGAAAATACAATCACAAAACCACCATCCGCAGAATTACGGCCTGATCAGAAAGATACAGACTCACTTCCTGACTATGATATTCTGGATGATATATTGTTTAGCTACATAGAGCAGAAGTCGTCTTTAGAGGAGATTGTTAAAAAAGGACACAAAGCAGATTTGGTGAAGCGGGTTATATCGCTGGTCAACCGGAATGAGTACAAGCGTTTCCAGACAGCACCGATCCTTAGAGTATCCTCAAAGGCTTTTGGATTTGGAAGAAGAATGCCATTGGTTGCAAAATATTAAGGACGATTTCCTTTGACCTGATTTTGCCACATTATCCTAAACTAATTTGTATAAAAAAAGCCCCGAAAAACGGGGCTTTCTCTATATTTTGAATTTAGTTCTTAACGAACCAATGAAATCTTCTGGTTGAATACTTTGTCTGCTGAACGAACTGAAACAACATAAGTTCCGGCCTGTAATTCAGAAACATCAACTCTTTGCAGTGCATTTGCACTATCAATAGTCTTAACCACTTCACCAATCATATTCAGAATCTGAATAGTAGCACCTTCAGCGTTATCAACATTGATCACACTTGAAGCTGGGTTAGGATAAACGTTAATTACATCCTTCAGAATGCTTTCCTGTCCATCTAATGGGCAATTTGTAAGATCGTCCTTAATAGTAGCACGATAATTAGTCTCACTAGTTTCAACACCATTGTCGGCTTCATATCTGAAACGATAGGTATCATCAACGGTCAAACCTGTGGCATTAACCGTATATGTAGCTGTTCCATTTCCATTATCATCAAATGCCGTCACAAATGAAGGTGAAAGGATCGTGTCAAGTGTCAGAGCAAGTCCGTTAGGATCCATTGCAGCAATATCAAAGGAATAAGAACCGTAATTCGCACAGATAATCATATCCGTTGGACTAGTCCATACTGGAGGTACTGTTGCACCATCCAGGTTCAGACGAATCATAGGTATGTAGTTTACCCAATACCAGTCCTGTCCAATTCTTAAGCTCGAAGTAATGTTATACAGGTGTGGCCCATCGCTGTCAACACCAATATAGAGATAGTCAGTTCCACCACCCCAATAGAATTCAACAGCTGCCATGTAAGTTGCATCAGCAACAACATCATCATCAGTTGGATCGATAGTAACAAAATCTAATTGAATCCATCTGCCAAGATCAGCAGCTGAGACTACATGCTCTTCAGATTCAATTTTCAGCACTGCTGAACCTGCATCATAAGAATAGAGCTGTCCAATTATAATTGAACCAACCAAAGAAGTATAGTCAATAAAAACAGATAATGACTGAACCTCTGCATTCGCTGAGAAGGTATAGTCGGCACCAAGAAGGTCACCATCCGACCCACCGGTAAAATTACCAACTGATAATCTTCTTGAATAGATCTTATCTCTCACCATAATATCATTGGTAGTAATTTCCCAATCTACCGGTCCAAACACGTTGTTATCAGGCTCTTGTTCTGCCTCAGCCTGTTGTACATCAAACTCTACTTCATAAGTACCAATTGATGTTGTTGAGAACCAATCTGAAACCATTGATTCAGTTGAATCAGTTGCGATTACTGCAAGCGTATCATCACCAGTGAAAATAACACCTGTTAAGTCAGAAACAGGAGTAGTTAGGATCACGTTGGTTTGGTCATCATAACCATTATTAAATACATCAGCCTGGAAGAACATTGGTGTAATCTGCGATAATGGAAGTTTTGCATAGTATCCGTTAAAACCAATACCCTGAGCACCAAAATCAGTAATTGAAGTTACATAAGTTTCATCAATTCTAAGATCATTGGCCGCACCTTCCATCAGTACGATATCATCAATTGCCCAATAGTAATGGGATACATCCTTATAATGGAAACGAATGTAAACAGTTGATTCACCAGCTGCAACAGAAGAAATATTAACTGCAACTACATCAGGATTTTCTGAAGCATTGTTACCTGCCACTCCTTTCGATACATCAAATGGAGTCCAGTTGGTACCATCATTACTTACTTCAACGGTAATGGTAGCGGTACCACAGCAATACCTGAAATACTGCTCAAAAACCATTAATACCGAAGTGGTAGTATCGAGGTTCAACATTGGCAGTGCAGCATATGCATCCATGTCGATGAAACTACCAACGTTTGGAACATTGTATTCATCCGAAGGAAGACACAAGTAACCATTGTTAACTGTAGTGGAAGCAAAAGGATCTGTATTCGTTACATACAATCCATTTGGTCCCGGTACGGGACTGTCTGACCAGATGAAGTTGTAACCTAAACCGGTATTCTCAAAAAGAGACCAGCTTGCAGGTATAACACCACCACCGAAATCTTCAGACCAGTAAACGTCGCCATATGTGCGAAGTTCGTTCTGTGCTTCAGCTTTTGTGAAATGCTGTACAGCATTCTCAACATCAGCTGACAAAAATGGCTTATTGGCTTTTTGAGCATAAGTATACCCAATCATAAGCACTAAGATCATCAGGGATAAAATTTTTCTCATAAGAAGTTATTTATTAATTATTAAGCATTTTGACAAATTTAATAAAAGAATTCAATCTTAAATCATTGCGGCTCGGGCTTTATGAAACTTTTAAGAAAAAAGGACCATATTTTTTTATTCATGCAACAAATACTACCTTTGGTGTTGTAAAACATAATTGCAAAACACATTAACATATATATATATGATGCTCAGAGATGAAAATTGTGAACTTTGCTTAGAGAACAAAGAGTCAATTTTTTACTCTCTAACCCCAAAAGAGAAAGAAATCCTTACCAATAATCACTCCTGTCAATACTTTAAGAAAGGTGAAATTATTTATAAGGAGGGTGATAAACCTACAGGTCTGATTACTTTAACAAGGGGGAAAGTAAAAATTTTCAAAGAGGGAGTTGGTGGCAGAGAGCAGATTGTGCGAATGGCCAAACCAATAGGATTTATAGGCTTTCGTGCCATTTTCGCTAATCAGAAATACATGGCATCTGCAGTTGCGATTGAAGATGCTGCTGTTTGTATTTTTGATAAAACCGGTTTATTTAAGATTATTAAGGGTAATGGTGATCTTGCTCTGACATTCTTAAATCTTTTGGCTTCCGAATTAGGATTCTCAACCAACAGAACAGTTACCTTAACGCAAAAACATATTCGTGGCAGACTGGCCGAATCACTGTTATTTTTAAGGGATACTTATGGTTTTGAAGAGGATCATACTACTCTGAAAGTATATTTATCCAGAGAAGATATAGCAAACCTGTCGAACATGACTACTTCAAATGCGATCAGAACCTTATCAACTTTCGCAAACGAAAAAGTAATTGCTCTGGATGGGCGAAGAATTAAAATATTGGATATACCCAAATTAGAAAGGATTAGTGAATTAGGCTAATCCTTTTTCTTTTATATCTCCATTAGAAGAGCATCCTTATTTTGACCTCCCAATAACATGGTGTATGGATCCTCAATAAAGTTCTTTACTTTAACAAGGAATCCAACCGAATCACTTCCATCAATCACTCTGTGATCGTACGACAAGGCAATGTACATCATTGGCCTGACTTCTACCTTACCGTTAATGGCTACCGGCCTTTCAACAATATTATGCATACCAAGAATTGCTGATTGAGGAGGATTTATAATCGGTGTTGATAAAAGTGATCCAAAAACGCCCCCGTTGGTAATAGTAAAAGTACCTCCCGCCATGTCATCCAGGGAAATTCGTCCTTTTCGTGCCTTATCTGCCAGCGCCATAATGTTCTTCTCAATACCGGCCAATGACAGGGATTCGGTGTTACGAAGTACGGGAACCATTAATCCTTTCGGTGTCTGAACTGCAATTCCTACATCGCTGTAATTATGATATAGAATCTCTTCCCCGTCAATCATTGCATTTACATTAGGATGGAGTTTAAGAGCGAGTGAAACCGCTTTGGTAAAAAAGGACATGAAGCCCAACTTAATTCCATGGCTTTCAACAAATCGCTTTTGGAATTTCTTTCGAATCTCCATAATTGCTGTCATATCCACCTCATTAAATGTACTTAGCATTGCTGTTTCATTCTTAACAGCAACCAGCCTCTTACTCAATTTTTTACGCAGCGACGACATTTTCTGACGATCGATATCTCTGTTCACCTCTGTACTGCTCATTTCCGGCATCGACTTCATGGATCCGGCTGCATTAACAACAGCCTTCACTTCATTTTTACCCAGTCGTTTTAATCCATTTATGATGTCGTCGACGTTCAGATTATTCTCCTCCATCATTTTTCTGGCCACAGGACTCATCTTTACTTTGTCATAATCAGAGCTTTCCGATTTAACAGAAGGTTTCTCATCCGCACTTACCTTAGCGGGAACTTCCACCTTTTCAACAGTTTCTGTCTTCTTTTCTTTCTTTACAATTTCTCCGGCAAAACTTGTATCAATAGTACATACAACAGCTCCAACCATAACTGTTGCCCCGGCCTCTTCAAGAATTTTGATCTTTCCACCCTCTTCAGCCATAAGTGGTAAAGTTGCTTTGTCAGATTCAATTTCAGCTACCTCCTGATCTTTCTCAACGATGTCGCCATCTTCAACCATCCAGGTTGCGATTTCAACTTCGGTTATAGATTCTCCGGGGCTTGGTAATTTAATTTCAACTATCATTGCTTTGTACTTTCCTTAATCCAACTTAATCTTCAAAAATATATCGATGCTGCTTCATGATTTCTTCGCGGGATTTTCCAATAACGCATTGTAATCCGCAATATACATTCTGCAATTCGCAGTCACATCTTCTGAAAACTTTATTTATCAACTCATTCTGGCCTCTCATATGCAGTTCATTCAATCCAACCGCGGGGCTACCGCTAATGGCTCTTGTTACCGGTTCAATATCAACATCGTGCAAATAGCGTTTCACATGGCTCCATGCTCCCATATTTTCAGGTTCTTCCTGAACCCAGAGTGTTAGCATGTTGTTTGGATACTTGTAAATAATACTCTTCACCTGTTCCAGCGGGAATGGATTCAATTGTTCAATTCGTACCAGCGCCAGGTCGCGGGCCTTATATTCTTCCTTTTTTGCTAACAATTCATAATATATTTTACCTGAGCAAAATACCAATCTTCTTACTTCCCGAACGTCCACTTCCGTATCCTCGATAACTTCCTGAAATGAATTCTTCTCAAAATCCGCAAGGCTTGATACACACTTTGGATGACGCAACAAACTCTTTGGACTAAAACAAATCAGCGGAATTCGAAAGTCCCTCTTAACCTGTCTCCTTAAGAGATGAAAGAAATTAGCAGGTGTAGAAACATTAACAACCTGCATATTATTCCCGGCACACAGATTCAGGAACCTCTCCATTCTTGCGCTGGAATGTTCCGGCCCCTGACCTTCGTAACCATGAGGAAGGAATAGCGTGAGTCCATTCATCAATCCCCATTTATCCTCAGCTGAACTTAAGTATTGATCAATGATCACCTGAGCAACATTATAGAAATCTCCAAATTGAGCTTCCCAAATGGTTAGTGCGTTGGGGGTACTAAGTGCATAACCGTATTCAAAACCAAGCACACCATATTCTGATAAAAGTGAATTATAAATCTGAACAGGAGCCTGATCTTCTGTCACATTTGCCAATGGATAGAATTTCTGATCAGTGCCCTCCAGAGTATACGCACCATGTCGATGAGAGAAAGTACCCCGCTCAGAGTCCTGTCCGCTTAAACGTACGGCATGTCCTTCAATAGCCAGGCTGGCGTAAGCCAATAATTCACCAAGAGCCCAATCCAGTCTGTCATTGTCTATCATCTTTTTACGATCCGCCAATAACTTATATATCTTTTTAAAAAACTTCTTATCGTCAGGGGTTGAAGTAATTCTCTCCGCAATATCGTTTAGCACCGATCTATCCAGGCCTGTATTTACCTTGCTGAAAACATCCACATCGTCTGCATATTTAAGACCTTTCCAGTCCTCCTCCAGAAAGCGCTGCATTTTAACTTTCTTAATCTCTTTTGATTCAGCAAGCTTGGTTTCTAAGAGGTCATTAAAATCCTTTTCAAGCTTCTTAATTTCATCTTTGGAATAAACCCCTTTAGCCAGCAGGTCTGCTGCATAGATTTCCCTTGTGTTATCGTGCTTCTCAATCGTTTTGTACAGGGTTGGCTGGGTAAAACGTGGTTCGTCACCTTCGTTGTGACCATACTTCCTGTAGCAAAGAATATCGATAAACACATCGCGATGGAATCGCTGACGAAACTCCATTGCAAGCTTGATCACGTAAGTAATAGCTTCCACATCATCACCGTTCACATGGAAGATTGGTGACTTGATAACTTTGGCAACATCCGTACAATAGGTACTCGATCGTCCTTCGAGATAATTGGTTGTGAAACCAACCTGATTATTAATTACCAGGTGAATAGTTCCTCCCGTCTTATAACCTTCGAGCTGCGACATTTGCGCTACTTCATATACAATTCCCTGAGCTGCGATGGCAGCATCGCCATGAACAAGAATTGGAGCCAGTTTATTATAATCGTTTTTATAATCTACGTTAATTTTAGCTCTTGAGATACCTTCGATAACTGCTGAAACGGTTTCAAGATGCGATGGATTGGGTGCAAGATTAAGTGTAACTTCTTTGCCATTCTTCGCTTTCACCTTATTTACATAGCCAAGATGGTACTTAACATCTCCCAGCGAAATACCATCTTCATACTCGTTTCCTGTAAATTCCTTGAAAATATTTTCGTAGGGCTTTCTAAGCGTATTTGCCAGCACATTCAATCGGCCACGATGAGCCATTCCAATGACAAACTCCTCGATACCAAGTTCAGAACCTTTCTCAATCACACGATCAAGCGCTGGAATCAAGACTTCAGCACCTTCCAGGCTGAATCGTTTTTGTCCGACAAACTTTTTATGGATAAACTTCTCAAAACCAACCGCTTTAACCAAATGAGAATAGATGTGTTTTTTCTCTTCATTGTCGAAATGATGCGTGTTCCTGTCTGCCTCCATTTTGTTCTGAAGCCAGGATACCATTCCCTCTTCTCGAATAAACAGGTATTCAACACCAATGCTGTGACAATAAGTTTGATCCAGATGCTCTACAATATCTCTTAGGGTAGCACTACCCAATCCAAGTTCTGTTCCGGCCTGAAAAACTTTGTCCAGATCTGACTCACTTAAATCATAATTTTCAAGGTCAAGTGTTGGAAAGTACTTCCGTCTGGTTCTTACAGGATTAGTCTTGGTAAATAAATGTCCTCTTTTTCTAACGGCATTAATATAGTTAATCACTTTAAACTCCTTATCTACATAAGCAGATTGCACAGGATCATCCAAATCGTAATTGGCTCTGGCAAATTCAAATCCTTCGAAGAATTTTTGCCAATCATTACTGACTGATTCAGGATTCTTAAGATATTCCTGATATAAATTATCAATTGCTGAAATCTCAATATTTCCTAATGCGGAAAACTTATCCATCCGAACGAATTTTATTTAAGTAATTATTTGCCAAAATTAAAACTTTTTAGGTTCATCGATAAACAATTGGCTTAAATAAAAGACAGGATAGTCTAATTAAGGGAAATATTGGAATAATTTTAAAAACGAAAGTTAACTATTGCTCGGATTCCAGTGAGTTCAGAATCTTTAATGCTTCGATATGAAACATTGAATCCAATGCAACAACTTCATTCAATTTGGAGATGGATTGACTTCGTTTACCTGAATCAAGATAGATAAGGGCAAGATAAAACTTGATTTGACTCTTAAAATATCCATCTTCGTATTCTATGGCCTCAAAAACTCTGCTCGATTCACTACGTTCACCAAGGAGTAGTAAAGTTGAAGCAGCATAAAACCGGGTATTGTAATCTACAGCATCCTCTTTCAAGAGTCTTTCAAAAAGTTCCCTGGCTTTGGCATATTCTTTCTTGTCATACAAGCTTAACGCGGTTTCAATCTCCGAGTTTGCGAATGTACCTCTTGTTTCAGCTGTCAGATAATTAGTAGGCGCAGTAAAATATGCCTCAATGTATGATGGTTTTTCCGTGCTAAATGCAATTTGCTCATGGTTGTTCTTATTGTTACTCAAAAAATTGAAGATAAAGACAAAAGCTGCTGCAATGGATAAAGCTGCAATGGCAATAGTTCTTATTTTAAGTTTGGCATTTCGATTATAGCCAAGTGCCTGAAGATAAGTTCGAATATGATTTTCTTCATGCTCTTCAATTTGCCGGGCCATCGATCTGTGAAGCTGAAGCTCCTCCTCAAAAACTTTGTCACCAGCAAGTTTTTTTTCGAACTGTATTCTATCCATTTCGGACATCCTGCCCAGCAAATAATCATCAAATAGGTCGTTTTTCTCCATTTTCGTGTTATTAATAATCCATAACATTCTGTTCAACAAATAACTGTTTCAACTTTTGGGAGCACTTATATTTTCTTGTCCGAACTGTCTGCTCATTTTGATAGTTCATTTGAATCTGGATTTGCTTTGTATTCATGTGATCAAAATAAAATAGTTTCAGTAGCTTATAGCAGTTTTCAGGAAGCTGCTGAAAAATTATTTGTACAGCTTTCATTCTCTCCTCTTTCTCCATTACTATTTGATGTGATGTATCGGAGTGATTCAGATTATCTTTCATTTCTTCAACATAAGTAAGTTTGTTGTCTCTCAAATAATTAAGAATTTGATTTCTTCCAATTGTAAACAGATAGGTTTTTAAACTGCTTTTTAGTTCTAAAAGCTTTCCGTTTACAACATTTCGTCTAAACTCGATAATTGATTCAATATAAAAATCACGTGCCTGATCACGATCGATTCTGTATTTTTTTGAAACAAAACCGATAAACTCTCCTGCATAGCGCTGGTATATAAAGGTTAATCCTTCCTGATTACCAGCCTGAAGTTCCTCAATGATCTTCTGTTTATTCATTGACTATCTACTTGAGTGCGCATTCAATCCCTTCCCGTTATCAATTAACAATCCTTAATAACAGATCATGGTAAAACATAACCCTTGAGAAAGTGGAAAAACGCTTTTTATTATTGTTGTTATGATAGTTCAAATGTATACATTTGCTAAAAGAGTGCAAAAAGCTGGCAAATGTTCAAACAAAGGATCTACATATATACACTTATCTCTGTCATACTTTTCAGCTGCATACGGGAGAACAATACCAGAATAATTGCGAGGCAGATGTGGCATATTCAAAGCATCTGTATTCAATTGCTGCTGACAAATACACTGACTTCCTTGAACGAAGCAAAGAGCTTTTGCATGATTCTGTCGTAGCAAATATTAATCAAAAGCTCTCCGTGTGCTTTCGTTCGACAGGAGAAATCAAATTAGCAGAGAGATCAATAAAAAAATCAATTGGATTCCGGGAAGCTTCGAAGAACAAGGTCAGGCTCAGAGAGTGTCGGTTGGAACTTGCGAAAATATATTTGATGAGCAACAATTTCAGGCAACTGGAATTGCTGCTGACCAGGCTCAAAGAAACTCTACATGATCAAGCGGATAAACAATTTGAACGACATCTGGCTCTGTTGGACCTGGAATATCATAAAGAAGCCTTTCAGTTCCTGAGTATCGGGCAGATTGAGAACCTTGTAAATTTATTGAAGCATTGTAAGGATACGGCATTAGTTCAAAAATATAATCTTCTAAACATTCAGCAGAAAACGAGTGCCTGGGAGTTCAATGAAGCTAAAATGCTGCTTACCAAGTTTCTGAACATTAGCAGTAACGATCCGGAATTAATATTCAATGGATATTGTGCGCGTTTAGATTTACTTTTCGAACAAAAAAGCTATAGCTCCATTCCCGATTTATTGAAAGAATTTGCTGCGTTTAGTAAAGGAACTGAGAATTCATTTTACATAAATAGAATGAGATTCTATGAGACACAGTACTTCGCTTTGAATGATAAATTTAGTTCTGCGCTTGATCTTGCTGACCAGCTGGCTAAGGACAACCTGAAATTAAATGATACCATAAGCTATCTTAAATCAAAACTTCTTTATCTGTACGAACTTTCCCGTCTGGGTGCTTACAACAAAATTACTGCTGAATTACCGGAACTTCAGCGTCTTGCTAAAAAGGCAAACTACCAATATGCATGCTGGAAGTTGAAAGAAAGACAGGCACTCACCTACAAACAACTGGGCAGGAAGATGGAGGCTCTGGATCTTTTAGAGACATTGAGACATGACTACAACAACAAGGAAATTGCTCAGTTGGTAATTCAAAATATGGCATACGAAGTGGAGATACTTCTTGGCATTGGCAATTATGAAAAATCCGCACTGCTGATTGATTCCATTGGAATATTTGCTAAATCCGGATATCATCAGTATATATATAACCTTGAACTGGGCACATTAAACTACCACCAGAAGAATTACAAAACAGCCAAAGATCGTTTTAATGAGAATCTGGCACTAACGATTCAACTCGGATATGATCATGGCACCGCGACGACCATGAATAATCTTGGATTTCTATATGCACTTTTAGATGAAGAAAATCAATACCTGAAACTTGTGGATTCCACAATTCAATTTTTTGAAAAAACAGGTAACCTGTCAGTTCTTTCTCAGGTGTGGTATGGTTTAGGAAGATATTATAAAAATCATAAAGATTTTGATAAAAGCAATGCTTGCTGGAACAAAAGTATTGATATTAAAGAGCTTATCAGAAAAAATGCCGCTTCCGAAGAAAGAAAAATATACATGGAAAAGGAAATGGGATTATATAATCTGTTGCAACAGAATTATTACCTGACCAATAAGCTGGAAGCTTGTTATCAGGTAGGTGAAGTTTCAAAATCGAAGTGGCTGGAAGAGAAGATAAATAATGAAGATCATGACATGGCTGTGCCTGAACTGGACTCCATAATTCAGTCCATTCCACCTGAGATGGCTTTGATCTCGTATGTTAATCATCTGTATTTAAGACTGGCATGGTTGACAATTACCAGCGACAGTATTTCCGGAGCAAGGGAACGCAATAGCACTTTATATGCTGAAGCGCTCAAAATCACTGAATTTGTAAAATTTCTTGAATTAAGAACAGATTCAATCTCATTTAGCGAGATTATGTCGAAAAAGTATCTTCGGAATAAGAAGCTCTCGAGAATAATTCTTGAGTCAATTGCTGCTTTCTACAGAACCTTGTTGCAAAAACCATTGCCCAACGAGAAACAGCTTGAACAATTCAGAGAATGTTCCCACCTGCTTTATAATTTTCTTATCAAACCACTGGAATCCGTAATTCAAGGAAAGAAGGAACTGGTTATTGTTCCCGACGCCATTCTTGGTTACATACCCTTTGAGACTTTGCTAGATGAAAATGGTAATTATCTGATAGAAAGTTTTGACATCAAATATGTTCAATCGGCCACGATCTGGCACTATTTAAGGAATCTCCCGGAGCATAGCTATGAACAGCAAATGTTAGCTTTTGGCAATCCCGCTTACAGACAAAATATTGAAAATGATTCAGATATAAATGCCTTAAAAAATATTGGTATAAACGTTTCGGATGATTCTATCAGAACATTCCTGAATCAGCTAAGCTGGTCGCTGTTACCCGGAAGCAAAAATGAACTTAAGCTTATTGAATCCATCTATCCCGAAGGTACTTATATTGAAGGTAAAAAGGTTACAGAAAACAGAGTGAAGAAAATGTCACAAAATGATGATTTAAAACGGTACGAGATCATTCATTTCTCCACACATGGTATTTTTGTTCCACAGCATCCGGAGCTAAGTGCAATTGTGCTTCCTGCTGATAAAAAAGAAGATGGATTTCTAAGTGTTCCTGAGATAAGTGAGATGAATCTGAATGCCCGCATGGTGAACCTTTCAGCTTGTGAAACCGGACTGGGAGATGCCTATTCAGGAGAGGGAATTGTTGGCCTGGCTCAATCGTTTATTGTAGCAGGAGCAAATGCATTAACAGTATCTCTATGGCAAGTTCCTGACCAATCAACAGCTGATTTTATGGCCAGGTTCTATCATGAGATAAAGAATGAACAAATGACCTATGCTGAAGCGCTGAACAAGACCAAACGCGATTACATTCATAATCAAAAGAATCCGATCCTTGCTTCTCCTTACTTTTGGGCTCCCTTTATTTACTATGGCAAATAAGGCCTGCGGCCACTAATCATGGTAGTATTGAGGAATCCTTCCGGGCGTATATGGTGCACCTATTCTATCCAGCTCCTCTTCTATTTGTTTTATTTCAATCTCGATCAACCTTGTCACCTCTCCCAATAGCGGAATAAACTCTTGTTTTGCAGTCTTAAAGCTCATTTCCATATTCGAAGTTGGTGGACCGTATGATCTCCATAATCCATATACAATATTATCTACCCGCTTAGCAATGGTTGGTGGAATCCAGATATTACGTTTCTCTTTCATCTTATCACCGCTCAATTGAAACTTAATTTCCAGTAATTGTTCATCTGCTTTATCAAGCATTCTGTACAAATCACTGGACGCTGACGGAGTAATTATGGCAGCATTTCTTAATTGTTTAAGCCTGCTTCCTGTTTCATTTACGAGCTGGTAAGTTCCCTTAACTGCTTTTCGTAGTTCATTTACATCCTTCATAAATGCGAAGAGCAAATCCATCTCACTCATCTCTAACTCATTCTGATGTAGTGGTTGAACTTTAAATGGTGTTTTACCCACTAATTCTGTTTGTTGATTATTAACAACTTTTGACAGGGAAACAAAGTATTCACCCGGCAATACATAATTGCCTGCGGTATTATTTTTTCCCGGCTTAATTCCAACAGAGCTCACAGGATAGATTGATGGATAGCGGAAGTTCCAGTTCAAACGCTGAACACCTTTTTTCATCGTCTGAGTCAGCCTGTTAACGATTTGTCCTTCGCTATCAAAAATTGTGAATAGAAGATATGCCTTTGGTTCCAGTTCTTCCAACCTGAGTTCATCGTACTCAGGATAATTGTATTCAGAACCTGCTTCCTCAGTTTCTTTCTCTTTTTTAAGCCTAAGTTCCTTCTTAGTTTTTGAAGATTCCTTAAAGTAAATAGGTAAACACTGCTGCCACAGGTGGGTTGGCTGCGCTGAAGTGGTTTTCACCCTGATTCCCCTTTCCATTGCCTCCCAACGGATTGAATCCAAAATACATCTTCGAATCCTTGATATTAAAAATATGCGCTTCCTCCTCCAACAACTCTTTGGAAAGTTCTCTTAGAGGTGAATAATCATCCAGCACATAGAAACTTCTTCCGAAGGTTCCGAGCACCAAATCGTTCTCTCTTTCCTGAATTGCAATATCTTTAACACAAATGATTGGTAAGCCTGCAGATAGTCTGTTCCATTCTTCTCCGTTGTCAACTGAGAAATAAACTCCAAACTCGGTTCCAATGAATAGTAATCCGGCTTTTATATGATCTTCTACCAGCGAATGAACCGGAAGATTATCAGGCAATCCATTGCTTATTTTCTTCCAACTTTTTCCATAATCGGAACTCCGAAAAATATAAGGTGCAAAATCTGCACTTTTTCTATTATCAAAGGTTGCATAAACAACAGACTCCTCATGCCTTGATGATGTTAGACAACTAACATATATTTTTTCCGGTAGCCCGCCAATTTGCTCATGGCTGGTCCATGTCTGACCACCATTATCTGTAATCTGAATCAGTCCATCGTCTGTACCAGCATATATTAAACCTTGCTTCAGCGAAGATTCTGTCAAAGAGACAATATTTCCATATTGGGATGTCGAGGCGCTTTTTGCGACTGCATTTGGTTTTTGAATCTTTCCCATTACAGTCAGGTGATCTCGGTTCAACTGACGTGATAAATCATTACTTACCTTAATCCAACTTTGTCCACGATCGTCGCTTCTAAATAGAAAATTACAGGCGAAATAGAGTCTTTCATGATCATGAGGGCTTATAATCAATGGAGAATTCCAATTCCATCGGTATGCATTTTCGCCAGCTTCCTCCATCGGCATAATACCAACTTTTTCGCCACTTACAATATTCATTCTGTACAAGTGTCCATACTGAGATTGTGAATAGACAATATTTGGATCAACAGGATCGATGGCGGCTTCAAAACCATCTCCGCCATGAGTAATATACCAGTCCGAATTAAATATCCCTCCCGGATTAGTAGTTCGTGACGGGCCTCCAATTGTATTATTATCCTGAGTGCCACCATAAACATTATAGAATGGGCTGGCATTATCCACTGACACCCTGTAGAACTGGGTGACCGGCAGATTCTCCTTGTAATCCCAAAACTTTCCTGCATCAAATGATTCGTAGATGCCACCGTCACCACCAATCAATATATGTTTTGTATTTGCCGGATTAATCCATAGTGCGTGATCATCAACATGCCGGTGCCTGTTCCCCAGGATATGCCAGGTTTTTCCTCCATCGACCGTATATTTAGTCCTTGTATCTACTGCGTAAATTTTATCTGCATTTTGCGGATCACAGAAAATCTCCTGATAATACTGAGCACTTACTGTTTTATAGGAATTCATTTTGGTCCATGATACTCCCCGATCTGTTGATCGAAAGAATCCACCTTTATCGCCATATGCTTCAATAAGGGCGAAAACATAATCGGGATTAACAGGAGATATGGCGAGGCCGATTCTTCCCAGCTCACCACCCGGCAGACCACCTTTAACTTTATTCCAGGTTATTCCCCCATCTTTTGATTTGTAAACAGCGGATTCAGGTCCGCCGTTTATTAAAGTCCATACATGGCGCCGTCTCTGATATGATGCTGCATACAAATGTTCAGGATTCCCCGGATCCATAACTATATCTGTAACACCTGTGTTTTCACTTATGTCGAGGACAAGTTTCCACTCCTTACCACCATTAATAGATTTATACAAACCTCTTTCCCCGCCGGGTCCCCAAAGAGGGCCTTGTGCTGCAACGTAAATAACATCGGAATTTTCCGGATTAATAACAATTTTACCAATGTGCTCGCTTTTCTTCAGCCCCATATTTTTCCACGACTTACCGCCATCTTCCGATTTGTAGATTCCATCGCCGTAGGATACACTCCGCTGACTATTGTTCTCACCTGTACCAACCCACACTACATTGTGATTGTTTGGATCGATGGTGACACAAGCTATGGAATATGATCCCTGATTATCAAAAATTGGTTTGTAGGTAATTCCGGCATTATATGTTTTCCAAACACCTCCGGAAGCCACTGCCACATAATATTCAGATGGCATGTCCTTCCGGACTGCCAAATCGATGATTCGACCGGAAGTGAGGGCCGGGCCAATGGATCGAAATTTCAAGCCGCCTACGACCGATTCATAGGTCTTTTTGTCTTTTCCGTCATCATCTTTCTCATTCTTATCCTTTGCTGTGACAGACAATGATAATACAAAAAGGAGCATTATGGCTCCAGCTAATCGGGTGATGTTGTTTATGCTCATAATCAGTATTCTAAAAACAATAAAAATAGTTATTACAGTAATATAATGTGCACAACAACTGATGTGTTACTACGAAATTCCAACAATCTGTAGCTATTCTTATGTAGCCGCTCTGCCTTTCACGGTAATATTAATCATATACTTTTCCTGGACAACAACTCCTTCTTTCTTAAATATTGCTAAAAGGGGATGCACAATTTTTTTTGTTCCATCTATGAGAATCCGGAAATCTCCTTCGTTAATTCCTTTGTTTAAACGGAGTAGCTCACCTAACAACTTCTTTCTCGCACGATTAACGATATCGGCGTGCAGGACATCACCGTCAATCAGGTATATTGCTTTCTGCGCAACTAAATATTTTAATAGCATATTGAGTCGATCCTTGTTAATTTTCACTTCCCGCGCTGAGGTTTCAATCTCAGAGAATACAGGTTTCTGTGAGCCAAAAGCTTTGAGACACCCTAATAACCATTCTATATGTTCCTGAGTTTTCCTATCTATCTTCACCTCATGATTCAGCAGAATCCAGGTACCCTTATTAAATGCGAGCAACTTCTCTTCATTTTTCAAATATTTAAGCACCAGTTCAAGATATTTCAAATGAAGTTCATTTTTTACCAGCCCCGTTTTTCCAAATAACTCAGCTGTTGTTAAACCTGAATCAAAAAGGAAATAGCGCTTGTGCCAATCCTTAATATTTTCAACAATTAAGTTACTATGTTGATTCAGGATATCCTGATCAACAATAATACTGGTACTATCTGCATTGAAGTAAGATAAACCTTGTCCGTTTAGTTCCTCGCTGAGCAATTTAAGATCATTCTCCGGAATTTGAAGCTGAAGCGCAAGTTCATTCAAAGCAACAGGAGTCTGATGTTTTTTAAGTTCTGCAAGCAGAACAGGCCCTAGAGAACTTTCATTTAGTATTGCATTGGATAGTTCTTCAAGTCTTTTGATTAATGCACTGGTTCTTTTCCTGTGATGTAGTGGTTTTACATCAAATACTTCTCCTCCTCCCAATGTTATATCACCTGAAGAGTTTCTAAGAATAAACCGGTCCTTTGGCAAAAAAACAGCCGGTTTTTCCAGCTGAATCTGAACTATCGCTTCTTCTCCCTCCTTTAGTAAATTCTTGTTCAATAGCTGAATTTTAACCTGTGAATGATAGGTACCTGAGTGCAGCATAACTGTTGACCAGCGTTTCAACTCAGAGCTTATTTCAAACAGTTTAATTCTGGCATCCAGCATAGATATTGGCTCAAGAAGTTCGCTGCAGAGCAACATCCCCCTTTCAAATTCATCTGCTTTTAAGCCTGCTAGATTAATGGCAGCTCTGTCGCCTGCCGATACCCTCTCCACATCCGTGGAGTGCCGTTGAATACCACGAACTTTCAATGATTTTCCCGGTGGCAGGAGGTATATATCATTACTTTTTGCTAATCTTCCACTTAACGCCGATCCTGTTGCTACATAGCCCAAACCTTTAACATTAAATAGGCGATCGATGTACATTCGAAACATTTTATTTGTTGGGCGCGGAACGATATTTTTACTACAATCGACCAGCGTACTTTTAAGCCTGTCAATTCCTTCTCCTGTGATAGAGGAAACTGGTATAACCGGTGAATTGGTCAGGCCTGAAGCAGCAAATTTCTCCATGATTTCCAATTCAACCACCTCCAGGAAATCCTGATCAACAAGATCAATTCTGGTAATTACAATGACTCCACTTTGAACACCCAGCATGCTAATTATATTGAGATGCTCCATGGTTTGAGGCATGATGCCGCTATCAGCAGCAATGACCATCATTACCATGTCAAAACTGCATGCTCCGGACACCATTGTATCAATAAAATCCTTGTGGCCCGGCACATCAATTATACCGGCTGAAAGCTGATTGGAAAGTTCGATATGTGAAAATCCCAGATTTATTGTTATTCCACGCTCCTTTTCCGCTTTATGGGTGTCGCAATCTACCTGAGTGAGTGCCTTGATGAGTGAAGTCTTCCCATGATCAACATGGCCAGCAGTTCCAATAATCAAATGCTTCATTCCTGCTGTGATTTGATTATACCAGCCGTTGTTTCTGCGATGTAATTCAGATCTTCTTCAAAAAGAGTCAAAACATTGAATAGTATTTTACCACCCCTTAAGATGCCAACTACCGGACGACTGGTCTTCATTAGCTCTTTGTAAATCGTCTTTGCTATTATTGTTCTGGATGCCGCACTATTTACATTGAATTCGGGTGACACCGCAAAAGATGGTATTTCGGCATCCGGCAGAGTCCCACCTCCAAACTGGCCCCTGTCCTCAATAATATTGGCAGGAATATCAAATTTCCTGAATTGATCTTTAAGATAGTTTGCTTTTGACTCCAGCTCCTCTTTTGAAAAATTGAGCATATTGAAAAGTACATTATTCTCATAGAGTGAAGTGGTATTGAGGTAGTTTCTGCAAGCGGTTTCAAGATAGGCTAAAGTTATTTTCCCAACCCGCAAAGCCCGCATCATCTGTTCGCGTTTTAATCTTGAGATATATTTCTTCTTACCAACAATAATTCCTGCCTGTGGACCACCCAACAGTTTATCTCCACTAAAACAGACTAAATCAGCTCCTTGTCTGATTGCCGACTGCACATCAGGCTCATCGGCAACTTCGCTTAAACCTTCTTTATGAAGTAAGCCTGCTCCAAGATCATAAATCAAGGGAACTTTCTTTTTTCTACCGAGGGCAACAAGTTCCTGCAACTTTGCTTCTTCTGTAAATCCTTTAATTGAAAAATTCGATTTATGTGTTTTGAAAATCAGTTTTGTCTCAGTGCTGATCGCATTTTCATAATCGCTTAGCCTTGTTTTATTGGTAGTTCCAATCTCTACCATCTTACAATCTGAAGCGGCCATAATGTCCGGCAATCTAAATGAGCCTCCAATCTCAATCAGCTCACTACGTGAAATAATTACTTCGTGATTTTTGGCAAAAACACGCAGAGCAAGCATAACCGCGGCTGCATTATTATTGACAACTAAGGCATCCTCCGCACCAGTAAGATATTTAAGTAGTTCCGTGACGTGAACATGACGACTTCCTCGCTTACCGGTTTCAAGATCAAATTCAAGATTATTATAGCCACTTAGCACCTCAGTGCATTGATCTGCCAGGTATGTACCAAGAGGTGATCTTCCCAGATTTGTATGAATAATAATACCTGTCCCGTTGATCACTGATTTCAGGCTGCTGGCAGTAATCATACTCACACGAGTCAGAACCAGATTAAAAATCTCTTTTTCCTGAGGAACTTCGAATTTCTGAAGTTGTTCTCTTATATCCGTCAAAACCTGGCGAACTGAATACTTTACAACTTCGATTCCGTGCTGAGCGATAACATTGGCTAAATCTTGTGAACCAAGCAATTTGTCAACTGGAGGTAGTTTTCTTAATCTTTCTTGTTTTGATTTCATTCTCAGTTATGATTCCGGCATAATGAATAGCAGAGAAGGCAGGGATCGAACCTGCCACAGTTGGTTTTATCCAGCTGCTATCGGTGTTGAAGACCGATTGGACCACCAGATCCTTCCTCTCTAAAAAATAATGAACTTGTTCCACTCAAATAGTTCAAGGGTTTTCAAATATAACCAAATTTCATATTTCTGCATCGAGATAAAATTGAGTTAAGAAAGCAACCCTTAGTTCTTTCAAACGTCTTATTCTGTTGAATTAAACTAATTTATTGCTTTACAAATAAGACAATATTGTCTTTTATGAATAATTTAACTAGAAAGAAGTATTTAAATTTTTATATTTGAACATTAATAAGTGTAAACTATTACAAATAAAAGTTATGAGAAAGTTAATTTTAAGTGTGCTTGGGATCATGTTTTCCTTCGCCATGTTCTCTCAGGGAACAAGCTTAACAGTTGCTCAGGACTTCACGGTAACAGATACGCAAGGCGAAGTACACAATCTTTTTAACTATCTGGACGATGGTAAGATTGTAATACTTGACTTCATATTTGTAACTTGAGGTGGCTGTATTGCTTCTGCACCTGCTGTCGAACAAGCCTTTCAATATTTTGGCTGCAATTACGGGGATGTAATTTTTCTCGGAATTGATAACGGAGACACAGATGCCGAAGTCGAAGATTTTAAAACAACATACGGTTCAACCTTCCCATATGCAAGTGATGATGGAGGAGGAACTGCTGTATGTGGAACCTATGGTGTAACTGGTTACCCAACCATTGTAGTTATTGCTCCGGATAAAACTATTTTAGAGCAATATGTATCCTCTTCCGACCTAATTGGTGTGGTGGAAGGTCATGGCGGAACTGCAATGGAGTGTCCTGAAGGATTATGGGCAGATTTTCTGGTTGAACCAGTAACAGTGGTCATGGGTAACCAGATCAAGTTCTCAGATATGTCTGAAGGTGAAAACTTTTCCAGATTGTGGCAATTCCCGGGTGGTACCCCATCTTCATCAACCGATTCTGTTGTATTTGTACAGTATGACACTATTGGTACATACGATGCTACCATCTATGTTTCAGATCAAATAGACACTCTGTATAAGACAGAACATGTTTATGTGGTTGAACCGAATGCTCCAAATCCGGATTTCATTGCTAACGAAACCATTATAAATGTTGGTGACACCATCAACTTTTATGATTTAACCACCGACTCACCTGACACCTGGAGCTGGACTTTTCAGGGAGGTAGTCCTACATTCTCTGTTGATCAGAACCCTACTGAGATTATTTACAATTATCCAGGACACTACAATGTTTATTTGAACTGTCTGAATCAATGGGGAACATCTTATGAGACAAAGTACAACTACATTACAGTTCAGTCTGTACAGCCTCCTGTTGAGATTTGCGATACTTTGAGTAACATGATGCCATTAGATTCATTGATGGTGATTGACATTGCCCCATGGGGTGTTGTTCCTGGTAATAACAATCTTGGATACCGGGCTTATGCTGATAAGTATGCAAATAATTTCAACTATGACAAGATTGACGGACTGGTAGCCAATGTACATATCGCTAATGGCTCATCCAATGGGAAAGTCAGATTCCATGTTTGGGAGAAAGACACTATCACTAATTTACCGGGCACCAGCATCGGATCAAAGGAATATTACATAAGTGACTTTGTTTCCAACTTTGCGCAGTATGTGTATTTTGACAATCCGGTTGTTGTTAGTGGTGACTTCTTCATGGGTTATGAGGTATTCTATTTCGGTTATGATGTTTTTGCCACAAGTATGGCAAAAGGCAGAGGCCAATGGGACCCATCAACCTTGTATATACAGAAAAGCACTGGTGACTGGATTGCAGCTCACGAGATTGCACTAATTGGATCGCCTCGCTCATCTCTGGCAATTGAACCTATTGCATGTACATCAGACACAACTGTATTTGGCGTTGATGAGTACGAAACAGAAATGATGAACATCCTGCTGTATCCGAACCCAAGTACAGGAAAAGTTACCCTGTCGTTTGGTGATGAAGGTTGTGACAACTGCGAACTGCGTATCTTTAATATGACAGGAACTCTCCTGAGTATTGAAGCCAGAACAGGCGCATTTAATATTAAGGAACTTGATTTTAGTCATCAGGCCAATGGCATCTACTTTATCAATGTTGTTACAGATAAAGCTGTTGTTACTAAGAAATTAGTCCTCTCGAGATAATTATTATTCAGATTATATAGAAAGACATCCCAGCACTGGGATGTCTTTTTTTTGATATGATTCGTAACCTGATTTTTACTCTCCTGCTCCTCTGCTTATTTGGATGCTCCAATCGTGGGCATAATAATGCTGTAGATCAGATCTCTACAGATTCATTGCCACCCGAAGTGAAACATGCATCTATCAGGTATGCAAAAGGATTTTCAATTGAATACGCTAAGGATTATAAAATACTCCGGGTATTCAATCCATGGCAAGGAGCCAATAGTATAACAGCCAACTACCTGTTGTATCCACGAGATAAGAAAGCACCAACTATAAATGAAACTTGTATCAAGATCCCTGTTCCAATCAGGTCTATAGTATGTCTGTCTACCACGCATATAGGTTTTCTTAAGGCAATTGATGAAATTGAAAGTATCGTTGGCATCTCAGGCAGCGGTTTTATCAATAATCCACAACTTCAGTCTCTAATTAATCAGGATAAAGTTGTAGATGTTGGCTATGAACAGAGTCTGAATCAGGAAGTATTGATATCTCTGAATCCTGATCTTCTCATGGCATACAGTGTCAATAATGAACTTTCATCCATGAGCGCTAAACTATCGGAGTTCGGTTTATCAACAGTATTGAACGCTGAATATCTGGAAGTTCATCCACTTGGCAAGAGTGAATGGATCAAGTTTGTTGCAAGCTTTTTCAACAAAGATGAAGAGGCTGAGCAGTTCTTCAAAAATATTGAAGAAGCTTATCTGGAAACTACTTCTTTATTATCTGATTCACTGCCAGAACCTATTGTAATGACCGGTTTACCATGGAAAGATACCTGGTACGTACCAACTGCAGATTCTTATGCCGCGCACCTGATAAAGGATGCCGGCGGAACTTATCTGTGGAACCATCTATCGGGCAATAAACCTTCTGCCCTGAGTCTTGAAGAGGTCTTCCACAATGCTCAAACGGTTGAAGTCTGGATAAACTCAGGATCTGCGAAAAGCCTGAATGAAATTTGGTCGACAGATGAGCGACTGCTCGAACTTCCCATTTCAAATGAGGCGAGAATCTATAACAATATTAAAAGGCTTAACTCAAATGGAGGTAATGATTATTGGGAAAGCGGATTAATTGAACCTCATCTAATCCTAAAAGATCTGATCGAAATATTTCACCCTGATCTTCAGGATCATGAACTGGTCTACTACATTCAGCTTAAATAAGCTTGTATGAAACAGCATTTCTCCATCAGAGTACTTGGTAAAGTTCAGGGAGTTGGTTTTCGCTATCATACAAGGCAAAAAGCAATTAGCCTTCAAATCTACGGACAGGTGAAAAATCATTATGATGGAAGCGTGCTTATCAAAGCAGAAGGTGAAGAAGAAAATCTGAAATTATTTTTAGACTGGTGCAAGAAAGGGCCTGACTGGGCCAGGGTTGATCAGATTCTCATTAACGAAGAACCCGTGGAAAATGTCAATGACTTTGTTATCTGCTAATCTTGTTCTTTAGTTTTTCATAGTATTTATGTGGTGAAACTTCATAAGGTTCCACATCATTAAATGGTGGATTATCAAGGTCAACCGGGTAATAGAAGATATGACAATCGTTCTCCCAGCGATCCAAAAAACGAATCGGACCTTTTTTAAACAACTCCTCTGATTCCTGAGCAAGGCCAATTGCGTAATCCCCGGGTTCCCATACAATCTCATAATTGGGATTTCCTCCAGAAACCTGTTGAGCTGCTTTTCTAATTTTATATGTCTTATCAATAAAGGTCTCTCTTGTTAATTTATAGAGTTGATTTTCCACATCTTCCTGCCCTTCACACAATTCATAACCAAGGCTGGTATTATAGCTGATTGCAGCGCTATTATTCCTGAGCACCCGGATGTATGAATCGGTACCTCCCATGAAGTAGTAGCTCATCTCGAGAAGAATCAAAGATGCCAAAACCGGAACATGAGTTCCAACATATTTTTCACTGGCTAAAAAAAGACCCGATTCTGTAGTACCTCTTCCTGAATCAAATCCTTTCTCGTTGATAACTCCAACCTTCTCTCCTTTATAGATAATTATGTAATAGTAGTTATCCGGATTATTGATGGTATTGAACCACTTTTTTTGCATCTCCGAAGTAATATACTCCCGATACTCCATGAATCTACTTACATGGTCAGAGTTCCTCCAGCCTCTTAGTAATTCGAGATCATCTTCAGTGATTCGTTTAAGTGTTATGCCATACCTGATAAGTTTCATTCCAACACTTACATTTTTGGTAAGATTTTCTTAATTGAAAAGGCGGGCTTCTTATTTTGGATAATCAGCATTCTGTTCAGATACTCGCCGATAACACCAAGGCTAAAAAGAATTATACTGGTTGAAAAAAGTATGGCAACGATGATGGCAGTAAAGCCTGCCGGAACATTGAAGAAAAACCATCTTACAAAAAATACAATACCTAATATTGCTGAAACAACAGAAAGTGCTATCCCTCCATAAGTAATTAACTTCAGTGGTGCCTTTGTATAGTATACACTTACATTCAGAAACAGTCTGAACAATTTGCTATAGGTGTAATTGGATTGCTGGAATTTTCTGGGTTCATGCCTGACCATTACAAAGTCAAAATGCCGTGTATACCATAACAGAATCTCATCAATATAAATAAAACTCTGACCATGTTTCAAAACTGATTCAGCAATGTCTTTTGTAATCATTTTAAAAGAGGAACCTTTCCCAGGCGCCTGATCATCCTGCTTTTTTGAGCCATCCTTCATTATCTGACTTCCCTTATTCCGGATATAGGAATGCTCCTTCCTTATCAGATCACCATAAACAACATCAGCTTTATTCACTTCATATTGTGAAATAAGTTTCTCGATTTCTTCAGGTGGTATTTGCAAATCATCATCGAGCGTAATGATGAAATCTCCTGAAGCATATCCAAATCCACAAAAAAGTGCATTGTGCTGACCAAAATTTTTTGCCAGCTGAATAGCCATAATCCTGTCGGGATTCTTTTTCTGCAGATCCTTTAACACATCCCAACTTTTATCCAGGCCCGAATCTTCGACAAATATTACCTCGAAACGTTTCGATATTGACTCAAATGTATCGTTTATTCGCCTATACAATTCGATGAGTGATTTCTCGCTGTTGAACACCGGAACAACAACAGAGTAAAGAGGAATAATTATATTTTCTTCATTTTTCATGAAACAAGACATTAATAACCACCCAGCGGAATATTTGCTCCGCTTATCCAACGAGCCGCATCCGACAGCAGAAATATGGCTGCATTAGCTACATCGTCCGGCTGACCAAAACCGAGTAATGAGTTTTTATCGAACTCTTCCATTGCTTCTTCAGAAATGGTTTGACTCGCTCCCTCTACCATAGGGGTTTTTACGAAGGTTGGTGACAAACAATTTGATCGAATTTTACCCGGAGCTAACTCCAGAGCCAGTGTTTGTGAATAAGATTCAATTGCTGATTTTGAACTGCGATACATAGAACCACCAAAATACGGGTGTTTTGCTCCCAATGAGGAGATGAACACAATAGATCCGCCGCTTGCCAGCTTTTTCTTTTTAAGTATTCGCGCTGTAAGCATCACGGGTACCAGGAAATTGATATTATATAGTTTTTCAAAGTCTGCTTTCCGTAAGAACCTGGCAGGCATATGCGTTGTAATCCCTGCCGAATGCACAATTCCATTTAAGATAGGGAGTTCATCAACCAATTGATTGATAGTTTTTTCATCTGTAAGATCTGCAACAAATGAACTATTGTTTGGACTACCAAGTGTATTGATGGTCATTTTTAAGCGTTCTTCTGACCGGCCGGTTATGAACACAGAACCACCAGCTTTGTCAACCGAACTGGCAATTGCGTTGCCTATTCCGGATGATGCACCAGTAATTAATATATTCTTGTTGCTTAAACCAAATTGCTCCATTTCTATTGCTCAATTATCAACTCAGACACGCAAACATTTTCCGTTTCAACAATTGCAGATCCCCAGGACAATCCAACACCAAATCCGCTCAACAAAAGTTTAAGCTTTTTC
>Ga0233443_1000702_pt1 | contig 34676 bp, 32 predicted proteins | sample SI_123_September_2_FD_182784 | JGI IMG/M metagenome (GOLD analysis project Ga0233443, IMG submission 182784) | Seawater microbial communities from Saanich Inlet, British Columbia, Canada - SI_123_September2016_200_MG | ecosystem: Environmental > Aquatic > Marine > Inlet | place: Canada: British...
ACATTCTGATTGTCGAAGGTGTCAACGTGCTGCAGACCGGACGTCTGCCGCGCGACGGCAAGGCCGTGCCCTACGTGTCGGATTTCTTCGATTTCTCGGTCTACATCGACGCGGAAGAACCCATCCTGCGCGAATGGTATGTCGAGCGCTTTCTCACATTGCGCGACACGGCGTTCCGCGATCCACGATCCTATTTCAGCCGTTATGCGAAGCTCTCCGACAAGGAAGCGACCGAACAGGCGCTTTCACTTTGGACCGGGATCAACCTCGTCAATCTTGAAGAGAATATTCTGCCGACGAGACCGCGCGCCACGCTGATCCTGAAAAAGGGCGGCGACCACATCATCGAAACGGTTCAGTTGCGGCGGCTGTAGAGCGCGACACCAAGTTCGCCGCCCGGCTTTTGTCTCGGCATGATCTATTCCGAAAACCGGTTCCCACTTTTCGGGATCATGCCGCGTGACGCGTCGCGTCCGCGCCGAAGTGATCGAGATAGCGCCCCGAGATTGCCGACACCGGCATCACGATCAGGACATCGGTGGTGCCGAACTGATGATCGACCACCGCGCCGTCGCCGACGAACGCGCCGACCCGCAAATAGCCCTTGATCAGCGGCGGCAGCATGCGCAACGCCGCCTTGGTCTCGACGTCGTCTTTCGCAATGCGATTCATCTCCACCCGGCGCGACGGATGCGCACTCGCGCGCCATCCCTCTGGCGCGGCTGCGAAGTGATGCAGAAACGACAGCGGCAGCGCCAGGCGATCGGGATCGGTACCTTCGAAACTCGCGCAGCCGATCATCACATCGAGATTGTGCCGGCGCACGTAGCTCCAGACGCCGTGCCAGAGCAGTTCGACGGTGCGCTTGGTGCGGTAGGGCGGCAGCACGCAGGAGCGGCCAAGCTCAAGAAACTTCAGGCCGGACTGGCGTTCCATCAGTCCCGAGATGTCGAACTCGTCGCCGGTGTAGAAGCCGCCATGCTCTTCGGCGACGTCCTGGCGCAGCAGGCGATAGGTCCCGACCACCGGCTGCTTGCCGCTCATCGTCGGCTTGGCGGCATGATCGACCACCAGCAGGTGATCGCAGATCTTGTCGAACGAATCCTTGTCGCGCTGCGCCAGCATGGTCGCGGCGTCGGCAATGGCTGAACCGTTTTTGTAGAAAACCTTGTAGCGCAGTTTCTGCGCGCGCTTCACATCGCCCTTGGTCTGTGCGAGCCGAACTTCCAGCGAGCCGATCTTTCCGAGTTGCGCCGAAGCGGGCTGCAACATATTCGGTACGGCCTCGCCGCGCAGGCCGGGCATCAGCCATGTTGCGGCAGCCGTCGCTGCCGACTTCGCATGGGCGGGCCGGAGCATCTGGACCAGCGGGTTTTGGCGAAACGCTTCAAGCGGGCTGCGAACGGCCTGCCGTTCAAGCAACTTGGAATTTGCACCCGGCTTCGTCGGCGCCGGTTTGTTGCCGCTCATGGCTTCCTCGCGGCTGCGCGCATTGATTCGCCAAGCGCAGCCCTGAGGCTTCAATAATCATGGTCCTGATACGGATTTATGACACCGCGCAAGCGCGGGGTCGATCTCGGCGACCTGATCTAGGCAATGGCTTGCTGCGATACTGGAATCGCGGCGAGCGCATCGGTCAGCTTGTCGCGATCGAGCGGCTTGATCAGGAAGCCGTCCATTCCTGCCTCAAAACAGGCGTAGCGATCGTCCACCAGCGTGTTTGCCGTCAGCGCCAGAATCGTCGTTCGCCGCGGACTGCGCCCTGCCTCATGCGCGCGAATGCGTCTCGCCGCCGTGATGCCGTCGAGCTTCGGCATCTGGATGTCCATTAGGACCACATCGTAAGGCGTGCCGGCACTGTCGGCCGCGAGCCAAGACTCAAGGGCCTGCTCGCCGTCGGTGGTGATGACGGGCCGGTGACCGAGCCGCGTCAGCAGCGACCGGATCAGCAGCGCGTTGATCTCGTTGTCTTCCGCAACGAGAATCGAGAGAGCGGGTGACATCATCTCTCCCGCCATGGCGACTTCTGGCGCCTCAATGGCGGGGACATTGTCGTCGGGCAACTCCGGCACCAGCGCAGCGCCCGAGACGGTCAGGCGCGCAGCAAGCGACGCAGCGCGCAGCGGCTTCACCAGATAGGCCGTATACAGCGCCGTGATTGCAGGCGTCATGTCGCGGCGTTCTGCCGGGGTAAACATCGCAATCCGGTGGGTGGCGTGGCGTACCGACGCCTCACCGAGATCCCGCAAATGCGCGTTACCGCCGCCGCAATCGACGAGCACCGCATACCATGATCGCTCGGGCAACAGCGCGTGTGCGATTGACGCGTCGGCCACGGTGCAGGTCTGTGCGCCCCAGCGCTCAAGACGCCGTGCGATCAGCGAGGCTTCGATGCTCTGCGGCGCCACCAGCATGATCGACTTGTCGGTCAGGTCGGGCGCGATGAAGGCGGTGGCGGCGCTGTCGCCGGGATCCGCGGCGGCGAGCGGAATCGAAAATGCGAAGGTCGCGCCGTTGCCCTCGGCGCTCTCCAGCGTGATCCGCCCGCCCATGCGCCGGACGATGCGCTCGCTGATGCTGAGCCCCAGACCGGTGCCGCCGTAGTTGCGTGCAGTGCCCTCGGATGCCTGCTCGAACTCGCGGAAGATTCGCTGCTGCGCTTCCGGCGCGATGCCGATGCCGGTATCGCGCACGAGGAACGACACTTCACCAGGCCAGATGCCCGGCTCGACGATCAGCGCGACGCCGCCGGACGGTGTGAACTTGATGGCGTTGCCGGCGAGATTGAGCAGCACCTGGCGCAGCCGCGCTGCGTCGCCGAGCACCTCCTGTGGCAGGCGCTCATCGACATAGGACGCGATCTCGAGCTTGCGCGCCTGCGCGCGGGGCGCGAGCAGTTCAGTGATGTCCTCGATCATGGCGGCGAGCGCGAAGGGGCGTTGTTCGAGATCGATCTTGCCGGCTTCGATCTTGGAGAAATCGAGCAACTCGTCGATCAGCGCCATCAGGGCGTCGCCGGATGTCTTCACAGCTTTCGCGTAGGTGGCCTGTTCGGCGGTCAGCGTGGTATCGAGCAGCAGGTTGCTCATGCCGATGATACCGTTCAGCGGCGTGCGGATTTCGTGCGACGCCATGGCGAGGAATTTCGACTTCGCGCGGTTGGCGGAGTTGGCGAGATCGCGCGCTTCGGCTAGTGCGCGCTCCGTTTCGGCGCGGTCGGTGACGTCGCGGCCGACGCATTGCAGGTCGGCGGGTTGATGGGCGTCACTGCGGATCAGGCCCTCGCGCCAGGCGACCCAGCGTGGACCGAGTGCACTGTCGATCTTCTGGTCATGAACGCGGGTGCCGTTCGGCTCGACCGCGACCGCACCCTGTTCCAGCACGGGCAGTGTGAAACGCGTGCCGATCAGGGCCTCGCGCGGTTTGCGGGCGAGCATGCAATAGGCGTCGTTGACCGAGGTGATGATGCCGCTGCTGTCGCGCAGGACGATCAGGTCGCTCTGGGATTCGAACAGGTTGCGGGCATGTTCCTCGGCACCCTTCAGTTCCCAGTTGCGATCGACCAGCGACTCGTTGTGCATCTCGATCTTGCGCATCTTCTTGCGCAGCCAGCGCATTCGCATGCTGAGTGTTGCGAGTGCCACGCAGGCCACCGCGAACAGGAAGCTTGCGCCAAGGGCAAAGGCCTGCGGATCGTACGCTTCGGTGCGGCTTCCCACGATGAAGCCATAAGCTCCACCGAAAGTGGCGGAAAAGATCGTCGCCGAGCGGATCGTGAAATTCACCCAGGGGTGACGGCGGGCAAGGCGGCGGAGGCGCGATCGGATGCGCAAGGCTCGCAACATTGGTGACCGCTCCGCGGTTGGATTATGCGTTGGGAAAGTCTGCGCAAGGATGTGTTGGGGACGTTTCGAAGTGCTTGAAGCGCGCAGGCATCACTGATGGCGATTCAAACATGGCTAATGAGACGTTAACGCCTCACATGGACCGCTCGGCCATGCGCACGCGGTGGCCGGCACCGACCACGAGCGCCGCGGCGTCCCGCGTGCTGAAAGCGTGAGATTGCACATAGACGCGATAGTCCGCACCGGGCTCGCGCGACAGATAGATCACGGGGTTGGTATCGATCACATGGTCGGCGATGGAAACGAATGTTGTCTCGCGCGTGACTGTGCAACTGTCGGCCTCGGCGGTATGCGCGCCGTCGATCACGGTGAAGTCAGCCAGATCGACTGTATCGACCACCTGAACCCGTACAGTCGCTGTTTCCGGATCGTCGGTGAAGCTGACGTGGAGCGGGTTTTGCCACGGTGCAGTGGCGATCTGCATCGAAGCGCGGCCCGTTGCGATACAGGGGCTCGCGCTCGGGATCAGCTCGCCGCCGGCGACAACACCCGCAAGCAGCAATGGAACGGTCGAAGCCAGAATCTTCATACGCATGGACGCCACTCACTCAGCACGCACTCCGCATGGTCTCGCGGAGCGCCGAACAGGCGATCCGGATCATGCGCCAAAGCCGCCGCAACGGGGCGGCTTATGGTTTTTGAAGTGTAAAGAGAGATCGTTACGGAACCGTTGTCTGGCGAAGGGTTGGGCTATGCCGCGCGGCGCAGGTCTTCCGCCAGTGCGCGATAGGACAGGGCTTCTGCGAGATGAAGCCGTCCGATGGTATCGGCGCCGTCAAGGTCGGCGAGGGTGCGCGCCACCCGCAGCACGCGATGATAGCCGCGCGCCGACAGGCGCATCGTTTCGGCGGCGTCTCGCAGCAGTTTCTGTCCTTGGGCGTCGGGCTTCGCGATTTCTTCCAGCGCCGCGGCTGGTGCCTCCGCGTTGGTGCGAATGTGCGGCAAGCCGATCGCGGTATAACGCGCGATCTGGACGGTGCGCGCCGCGGCGACGCGCGCGGCGACTTCGGCCGAGCCCTCCGACGGCGCGGGCAGAATGAGATCGGAGGCCGTAACGGCCGGAACCTCGATCCGCAGGTCGATGCGATCCATCAGTGGACCTGAAATGCGCCCCTGATAATCCGCCGTGCAGCGGTCGATGCGGCCGCGCTTGCAGGAATAGCCGGGCTCATAGGCGTGTCCGCAGCGGCACGGATTCATCGCCGCCACCAGCATGAAACGCGCCGGATATGTCACGCGATGGTTGGCACGCGAGACAGCGACTTCGCCATTTTCCAGCGGCTGGCGCAGCGAATCCAGCACCCGCGCGTCGAACTCGGGCAGTTCGTCCAGGAACAACACGCCGTGATGCGCCAGCGATATTTCGCCGGGTTTGGCGCGCATGCCGCCGCCGGTCAGCGCGGCCATGCTGGCGGAGTGATGCGGCGCGCGAAACGGACGCCGTGCCGTGAGCGCGCCACCTTCGATTTCGCCCGCGACTGACGCGATCATCGAAATTTCGAGCAACTCGGAGGGCGAGAGCGGTGGCAGGATCGACGGCAGCCTTGCGGCGAGCATGGACTTGCCCGCGCCGGGCGAGCCGATCATCAAGAGGTGATGCCCGCCGGCCGCGGCGATCTCGAGCGCACGCTTGGCGCTTTCCTGGCCTTTGATGTCGCGCAGATCGAGCGATGCAATCTGGCGTTCGGTAATCTTCGGTTCGGGTCGCGACAGAACCTGCGTGCCCTTGAAATGATTTGCGATCTGAATCAAGGACGCCGCTGCGACGATCTGGATATCCGGGCTGGCCCATGCCGCCTCGGCGCCGCAGGCCGCGGGGCAGATCAATCCCTCGTCGCGCGCATTGGCGCCGATCGCCGCTGGCAGTACGCCTGCGACAGGCGCGATCGAGCCATCGAGACCCAGTTCACCCAGCACGGTGAAACCTGTCAGCGCGTCGGGCGGAATCGCGCCGATAGCCGCCATCAGTCCGAGCGCGATGGGGAGATCGTAGTGGCTGCCTTCCTTGGGAAGATCGGCGGGCGCAAGATTGACGGTGATTCGCCGGGCGGGCAGCGCCAGTCCCGAGGCGATCAGGGCGGAGCGGACCCGTTCGCGGGCCTCGGACACCGCCTTGTCCGGCAGGCCGACGATAGAAAAAGCCGGCAACCCCGGCGCGACCTGGACCTGCACGTCCACCGCGCGGGCTTCGATGCCTTCAAACGCCACCGTGGAAACGCGCTGAACCATAGCTCCCTCGCCCCCGCGACAACCCTAGCAGGAACCTCTCCAAGCGCAAGAACATTTAGGGAACATTGAATTCGATCAGTCCGGAGCTGGGGTCCGTCCCAGCTCAAGTATATTTCTAATAAAAGTCCCAATTTAATAAGTATTGATTTGAAACAAACCAAATATTTCGCTGCATTTTGTCTAGGATTTTATCCTTAACCAAGTATTAATGCATTCGTTTACTTGTGGTGATTTCCATTTACCTTGTTTCTGACGCAGAAAATCAAGGAACAAGAAAATGCCGCGCCTGCATCGTCCGTTTCTTTGTCGTGCTTTGATGCTGCTGCTGGTGTCAGTGATCCCGCGGATCGCCCAAGCGGACAATGACCATGGTCCTCGCAGGCTGATCCATGGCGAGACGGTGAACTGTCCGCGTCCTGTGCCGGTTGCAGAGCCGGTTGATCCTCCGACGACATCGGCATTTGCCGGCGTAAGAAAGTTTCTGGCAGGAGCGCACTTCAAGGAAAATATCGCGCCGACCGCCGACGTCAGGATCGCATGGCTTGGTGCCACTTTCATGCGCCGCTTTGCCGTCAAGATCGAAGACGCGGGTGGCGAGACAGCGCTTCGGTTTCACACGTTGCTTAGGCTGTCTCGCGATCGACACATCATCGATGACCTCGACGATCGGCACGAGACCCGTCTCATCGACCTGTGGTGTCTATTGAAGATTCAGGCCAACGGTGAATCCGGTACTCTCCTGATCGATGCCGTCCCTAACATCTTTTACGTGCGGGACAGTGCCGGAGTACTCGGCGCCGTCGATGCCCTCTGGGGAGGCGCTGGATGGGAGATTGGCGCAAGTCCGGTCGATGGCGAGCGCATGTGGCCTGTCGGTACGCGCGTGATGTCGCGGTAGGATCGAGTGCAGCCCGATCGGAAAATTAGCGGGAGCGCGGCAGCGGGCCTGTCGCCCGCTGCCGCTGTTCGCTAGAGATTCATGATCATCGGCTCGGCGATGTAGCGGAAGCCGTCGCTAGCCTTCACCACATGGCCATAGCCCGGCCACGGGAAATGATAGGACATCACCGCCGTCTTGTTGGCGGCGATCGTGTCGAGCAATTTCACGCGTGTCGCGGCGGCCATCTTGGGATCGGAATCGTAGGCGAATTCCATTCGCGGCCGCTCCAGCAGCAATATCTGGTGGTGCGTGAGGTCGCCGAGGAAGGCGAACGACTTTCCTTCCGACTGGATCATGAAGATGTGGTGGCCGAAGGTGTGACCCGGTGCCGCGATCGCCGTCACGCCGGGCAGGAATTCCTGGCCATCCTTGAAGAACACGATGCGGTCGCGCACCGGCATCAGGTTCTTGCGGGCGTGGACGATGAAATCCTTCAGCGGCCCATCCATTTTCTTTTCGTCGGTCCAGAATTCAAGATCGGCCTGGCTGATATAGACCTGCGCGTTCGGGAACAGCGGCTTGCCGCTTTCATCGACGATGCCGCCGATGTGATCGATATGCGCATGCGAGCAAACGATTGCATCGACGTCTTCCGGCTTGAGACCGGCTTCGGTGATGCTCTTCTGTAACCGCCCGGTCGTTGGTCCGAACAGCTTCGATGTCCCCATGCCGGTGTCGAACAGAACAACGCGCTCGCCGAAGTTCACGATCGGCGCATTCTGTTCGAGAATGACGTTGCTGGTGGAGAGAAAGTTGTCGCTCAGCATTTTATGGACGTCTTCCTTCGGCACGCCGACGAATGTGCCTGAAGGATCGCCGAGCGGCAGCGGACCATCGGACACCACGGTGACCTCCGCGCTGCCGAGCTTGAAGCGGTGAAAATACGGAGCCTGTGTGCCGAGCTTCGGGGCGCGCGCCAGGGCGCCGCTGCCCATCATTGTTGTGCCAAGTCCGATGCCAAGTCCGATGCCAAGTCCTGCGCCAAGGGCAAGGAGAGATCGTCGCGAAACATCAGTCGTCATGCGTTCCTCCGTTGAATTTTGTTGTTCGTCGTTGGTTGCCGCGGCGCGATTATGCGGCTCGTTTTGGCGGACTGGCAAGCAGGCGCGCACGGCGCCCGCGCGCACCACTGTTGCCGATGTCTTGAATCGGAATGTCTTGAAAATCAGACGGACTGGTCGGCGGTCTGCGTATCCATGGCCGGAACCAAGGTTGCACCATCGGCGTCGAACCTGCCAAGCTTGGGCGAAATCCGAAGTCCGAACGCATGCGGAAAACGCATGAGCTCGACATCAAAATCTGCGGTGGTCACGGGAGTTACCGCGGCGGCGGATTTTGGCGCGTAGAGCCGGCCCCAGAGATCGACGCTGGCGAATTGCGGAAACTGGCTGAGCCGCAGATTGCCGATGCTGCCGTCGAAGTTCAGCAATTGGCGGGCGCGATCATTGATCATCAACACCCAGCCGTCGATGGTGTGGCCGACGTCGTTGGAGATCGGCGATGCGACGACCATCGCATCCGGCGCGGTGCGGAACAGATGCTCATAGACCTCGAGCTGATAGCTGATCAGTTCCGAATAGATCACCAGCATCACCGCATTGTCGGTGACCTTGATCGGCAGCACCAGCCGCTGCCAGAGTTGACCGCTCTGAGAGCGGCCGCCGGTGTAGCGGATAAAGGCAGGGGTCATGCGCTTGGCGACTTGCCGGTAAACGTCCCTGAATTCATCCCTGAGGGGATTGGTCAGCTGGGAGAGCAGGGAGCCTGCAAGTTTCTCGCGTGCCGCAGCTTGGATGGCCTCGCCGACGTAGACGTAGGCGAAGTCATCGCCCGCGCTGATCATATGGATGGAATTGGCGCGCAGCTCGTAGCTGCATTCCTCGGTCAACCGTTGCAGCGTCAAATCATTGGTATCGTTGAGGGTTTTCCATTTTACCCACAGGAATTCGAGCGCGGCCGTGGTCAGCTCGCGCGGGATCGAGGTTCCGTTGAAAACTTCAATTGCCATTGGTCAGCCCGTTCGGTGCACGCATACCGCGTATCCGGCAGCGGCACACTCCCTCAGCGGCGAGATTGGCAGAAGGTGGTCAGCAATTGATTAAACAATAGCCAGTTACGCGCGCTTGGCGGCGATCGCGTCCCAGATTATGGCCGCAACGTCGGGGCCGCCGAGCCGGGCGATGGCCCGGATGCCGGTCGGCGAGGTGACGTTGATTTCCGTCAGGTGGCCGTCGATCACGTCGATGCCGACGAACAGCAGCCCGCGTTCGCGCAGCGCCGGGCCGAGCCGCGTGCAGATTTCACGCTCGCGCGGCGACAGGTCCGTCGATTGCGCGGCGCCACCGCGCACCATGTTGGAACGCAGATCGTCCGCTGCCGGCACGCGGTTCACGGCGCCTGCAAACTCGCCGTCGACAAGGATGATGCGCTTGTCGCCGTGCTTGACCTCGGGAAGGAAGCGCTGGATCACCCACGGTTCGCGGAACGTCACCGAGAACATGTCGTAGAGCGAGCCGAAATTCATGTCGTTGGGCGTGATGCGAAACACCGCAGCGCCGCCGTGCCCATACAGCGGCTTCATCACCACGTCGCCATGCTCGGCGCGGAAGGCGTTGATCTCGTCCTTGTCGCGCGAGATCAGCGTCGGCGGCATCAGATCCGCGAACTCCATCACGAAAATCTTTTCCGGCGCGTTGCGTACGCTGGCCGGGTTGTTGACGACGAGCGTTTTCGGGTGAATTCGCTCGAGGAAATGCGTGGTCGTGACGTAGGCGAGATCGAACGGAGGATCCTGCCGCAACAGGATGACATCGAAGGATTCGAGATCGACGCGCGTGGCATCGCCTAATGTGAAATGATCGCCGTCCTGATCGCGCACCGTCAGCGGATGCACGGTTGCGACCAATTGCTCGCCTTTCAGGGAGAGCTTCTCTGGCGTGTAGTAGGACAGCGCATGGCCGCGCCTCTGTGCCTCCAGCAACAGGGCAAACGTCGAGTCGCCGCGAATGTTGATTCGCGCGATGGGGTCCATCTGGACGGCGACTTTCAGCTTCATGATTCAAACCCGGCTGTTGTTCGTTGCGGCCGGCAATCTGTGCGATTTCAGTCCTCGTTGCCAGAGGTTTTGCACGCAACCCTAGTGTCCCGAATCCGACGTTCGCCCATTTTGCGGGGCGGCCCTGAGCAAACGTCGGATTCGACGGGACACGAATGTCAGAATCGGATCACCAGCATTCACGCGCCGGCGTCGAACGCCGCCATCAGGTGCTTGGGCAGGTGTTTCGGTGCAATCAGGACAACATCGAACCGCATCTCGAAATTTGCATGTTCAGGGTGCGTCATCAGCCAGGCCTGGGCGGCGGCGACGATGCGCTGCTGCTGCTGAGGGGTCACCGAATAGGCGGCGTCGTCCAGCGTCGCGCGCGCCTTGACCTCGACGAACGCCAGCAGATTCCTGCGCCGCGCAACGACGTCGATCTCGCCGTAGGGTGTGCGGAAGCGCCGCGCCAGGATGCGATAGCCCTTGGCGATCAGGTAAACACAGGCGCGGCTCTCGGCGGACAGGCCGGTCCGGAACGCGGCGACGCGCGCGGGCGAGGGAATTTTTGCGCGCACCTTCGAGTGCTTTGGCGGCGGATCGTTATCCGTCATCGCCGTCCTTCGACAACTCAAGCGCGCGGGCATAGATTTCGCGGCGTGGTCGTCCGGAGACCTCGACGGCGTGGGCGACGGCATCCTTGACGCTGCCGCGCGCCAGCGCTGTCCGCAGCAGATCATCAAGCGCATTTTCGCTCATCAGCCCGGCATCGGCGGCGGGCGGCGCGATCACCAGCACGAACTCGCCGCGCGTCTCCAGCGTATCGGCGATTGCCGCCAGTTCTGAAACAGGCGCGCGGCGAACCTCCTCGTGCAGCTTGGTCATTTCCCGGCAGATCGCGGCGTCGCGTTCGCCCATGACGCTGGCCAGATCGTGCAGGCAGTCCTGCACCCGCGCCCCGCTTTCGAACATCACCAGTGTGGCGTCGATGCGTGCAAGCTCCGCGATGCGGGTGCGGCGTGCATTCTGCTTCGACGGCAGGAAGCCTTCGAAAAAGAACCGGTCGGTGGGCAATGCTGCGACTGACAGCGCCGCGAGGACCGAGGACGGTCCGGGTAGTGCGATCACTGGAAAGCCTGCGGCGCTGACCTCGCGGACCAGCTTGAATCCGGGATCGGAAATCAGCGGCGTACCGGCGTCCGATACCAGCGCGATGGAAGATCCGCGTGCGAGCGCTTCCAGAATCTTCGGCCGCGCCTGCTCGGCGTTGTGCTCGTGATACTGTTTGAGCGTCGCGGTGATGGAGAATCGCTCGATCAGCCGCCGCGTGATGCGGGTGTCTTCGCAGGCGACGATATCGACACCTGCGAGCGTCTCCAGCGCGCGCAAGGTGATGTCGCCGAGGTTGCCGATCGGAGTCGCAACCAGATAGAGTCCGGGCGCGGCCTTGGGCGCGCTGATGAGGTGTCCTGCGACCGCAAAGGTGCGGGCGGGGCTGTCGGGATCGGGCGATGAGGCGGGAACATTCTTGGTGCGCATGGCGCGCAATCTAGCGCCGAAGAACCGCTTCGTCTTGTTCGCAGCTGCAATGGCCGCCGATATCTTTGCTTGCCTGACGGCGCGGAAAAGCTTTTGTTCTGGTTAACTTATAGCCGACAATATGCCTGAATCCTCTTCCAGATGTGTCCGAGGATCAGTGCCCGGAAGAGAAATGATGGTTGCGTCCTTCACTCCAAAACCCCCACGCAGCGGCGCGACCCGCCGCAGCGCCGTTGGCCTGATTCTGGGTGCGCCGCTCGTGGCCGGCTGCGCCGGCATGCAATCTCCTTTTTCCGGCGGCGACCAGCCAGCGGGTCCGCAACAGCAGCCGTCGGCTGTTGGAAGCGGCCAGGTCAAGGTCGGTCTGCTGTTGCCGCTGTCCGCGGCCGGTAACGCCGGTCTGGCTGCGCAGTCAATGCGCAATGCTGCCGAACTGGCGCTCGCGGAATTCCAGAATCCCAATCTCCAGCTTCTGATCAAGGACGACAACGGCTCGGCGCAGGGCGCGCAGCAAGGAGCCCAACAGGCCGTCGACGAGGGCGCCGAAATCATTCTTGGGCCGCTGTTCGCGCAATCGGTGCCGGCTGCGGCGCAGGTCGCGCGAAATCGCGGCATCTCGATGATCGCGTTCTCGACCGATTCGAGTGTGGCTGGCCGCGGCGTGTACCTGCTGAGCTTCCTGCCTGAATCCGACGTGACCCGCATCGTCGATTACGCCGCGGGCACGGGAAAGCGATCCTTCGCTGCCTTCCTGCCCGAGAACGCCTACGGCAATGTGGTCGAGGTGGCGTTCAAGCAGGCGGTCGCGCGCAAGGGCGGCCGCATGGTGGCGTTCGAAAAGTACGGCGCCGACCGTTCGCAGATCGGCGCAACTGCTTCGAGCATATCGGAGGGGCTCAAGGGGGCCGACTCGCTGCTGCTTGCGGATGACGGCGATGCCTTGCCCGGTGTCGCCGATGCGCTTGTCGCGGCTGGCGTTAATCTCAAGCGCCTGCAATTGCTCGGTACGGGACTGTGGGACAATCCGCGCGTCTTCGGCAGTGCCAATCTGCAGGGCGGGCTGTATGCGGCTCCGGACCCGTCGGGCTTTCGCAGTTTCTCCACGCGCTATCGCGCCAAATACGGCGGCGATCCGGTCCGCACCGCAACGCTGGCCTATGACAGCGTCGCGCTGGTGGCGGCACTCGCGCGCACCCAGGGCGGTCAGCGGTTTTCGGCGGAAGTACTGACCAATCCATCAGGCTTCGCGGGCATCGACGGACTGTTTCGTTTTCGCACCGACGGCACCAACGAGCGTGGCCTTGCGGTGATGCGCGTCGGTTCGAGCGGCGGTGCGATCACGGCGGGCTCGCCGAAGAGTTTTGGGGCGTAGGTTTCAACGTCGTTGATTTTCGTCATCCTGAGGTGATTGCTCTTGCGAGCCTCGAAAGATGACCTTGTGAAACACCGTCGCCCTTCGAGGCTCGCCGCGATGCGGCTCGCACCTCAGGGGGACGGCTATCGGTTTGTCGTTACGCCGCCAGATCCGCGACCACGGCGTCCAGCACCGGAAAACCCTGCATCGTCACGCGCACGCGGCCATCGGGATCGACGACGATTGCGCCTTCGTCCTGCAGGATTTCGATTCGCCTTGGATCGAGGGAACGTCCCGACAACGCCCGGTAACGCATCGGATCAATGCCTTCCGCCAGGCGCAGCCCCATCAGGAGATATTCGTCGGCCCGCTCCTCGCTGTTGAGAAGCTCGTCGCTGATCACCCCATGCCCCTGCGCCTCGACGCGCATCAGCCAGGTCTCGGGGCGCTTTTCGGTGGCGATGGCGTGACGGATGCCGTCGATGTCGAGGCGGCCATGCGCGCCCGGCCCGATGCCGGCATATTCCTGTCCGCGCCAGTAAACCAGATTATGCTTGCACTCCGCGCCGGGCCGCGCGTGATTGGAAATCTCGTAGGACGGCAGGCCGAGCTTTGCGCAGACATCCTGCGTTACATCGTAGAGCGCGCGCGCGACGTCTTCATCGGGGATCTTGAGCTTGCCTGCGGCATGCAGCCCGAAGAACGGCGTCTCCGGTTCGATGGTGAGCTGATACAGTGACAGATGCTCGGCGGCTTCCGACACTGCGAGCTTCAGTTCGTCTTCCCACATTTGCGGCGTCTGGTCGGGCCGCGCGTAGATCAGATCGAACGAGTAGCGATCGAACGCCGCGCGGGCGATGGCGACGGCATCAAGCGCCTCGCGCGCTGTATGCAGGCGTCCCAACGCTTTCAGCGAGGCATCGTCCAGTGCCTGCACGCCGAGCGATACGCGGTTGACGCCGGCCGAGCGATAACCATGGAAACGCGTGGCTTCAACGCTGGTCGGATTGGCTTCCAGCGTCACCTCGACATCGCTGGCCACCGTCCAGTGCCGGGCGATGGAATTGAGAATCGCGCCGACAGTCTGCGGCTGCATCAGCGACGGTGTGCCGCCGCCGAGAAAGATCGATGTGACCTCGCGGCCCGGCGTGCGCGCGGCTGTGGTCTCGATCTCACGCTCGAACGCGCGCGCGAAACGGAACTCGTCGATCGGCGCATGACGCACATGGCTGTTGAAGTCGCAGTACGGGCACTTCGACAGGCAGAACGGCCAGTGCACATAAACGCCGAAAGCCTGTTTCGCAGCGGTGCTCATGTGAGACAAATCTCCGCGAGCTTCACGAAGGCCTTCGCGCGATGCGACAGCCCTAAGCCGATCGGCGGCAGACCGTGCTTCTCGATGCTGGTCATTTCGCCGAAGGTGCGGCTGTGCCCGTCGGGCAGAAATGCCGGATCGTAACCGAAGCCCGCCGTGCCGCGCGGCGGCCACACCAGCGCGCCGTCGACGCGCGCCTCGACGTCCTCAAGATGGCCGTCCGGCCACGCCACGCACAGCGCCGAGACGAAGTGCGCCTTGCGCTGCGCCGGCTCTTTAGCGCCGCGCTCCTGCAGCAGGCGCTCGATCTGCGTCATGGCAGCGAGAAAATTCTTGTCCTCGCCGGCCCAGCGCGCCGAGTAGATTCCGGGTTGTCCCTCAAGCGCATCGACAGCCAGTCCCGAATCATCCGCGAATGCCGGAAGCTGTGTCGCATTCGCGGCCGCCACGGCCTTGATGCGGGCATTGGCCTGAAAGGTGGTGCCGGTTTCTTCGGGCTCGGTGAGGCCGAGTTCCGCCGCTGACACTGCTTCCACGCCGTAAGGCGCAAGAAGTTCGCGCATCTCGGCAAGCTTGCCGGGATTGTGGGTCGCGATCACAAGGCGGCCGGTGATTCGGCGATGATCACTCATGCGCAATGGTTATCCGTGAGAAGCGCGGTTGGAAGCGGGAAAATTACGCCACCGCCATTTTTTGCAGGTCGACCAGCCGGGCGATGCCCTTCTTGGCCAGCGCCATCAGGTTGAGGAATTCCTCCTGCGAGAACGGCGTCTTTTCGGCGGTGCCCTGGACCTCGATGATGCGGCCGTCGCCGGTCATGACGAAGTTCGCGTCGGTCTCGGCCTCGGAGTCTTCCGCATAATCAAGGTCGAGTACCGGCGTACCGTTGTAGATCCCGCAGGAGATCGCGGCGACGTTGTCGCGCAGCACGTTGTCGTTCTTCAGCATGTTGCGCGCCTTCATCCACTGCAGGCAATCCGCCAGCGCAACCCATGCGCCGGTGATCGATGCGGTACGGGTGCCGCCATCGGCCTGGATGACGTCGCAGTCCACCGTGATCTGGCGTTCGCCGAGTGCGACGAGGTCCACGGTGGTGCGCAGCGAGCGGCCGATCAGCCGCTGGATCTCGACGGTGCGGCCGCTTTGCTTTCCGGCAGCGGATTCGCGGCGCATGCGCTCATGGGTGGCGCGCGGCAGCATGCCGTATTCGGCGGTGACCCAGCCCCGGCCCTGACCTTTCAGCCACGGCGGCAGGCGGTCTTCCAGCGTGGCGGTCACCAGCACGTGGGTGTCGCCGAACTTTACCATGCAGGAACCCTCGGCGTATTTGACCACACCCCGTTCCAGCGTGACGGGGCGCAGTTCGTCGGGCGCGCGACGGCTTGGCCGCATGGGAAAATCCTCCGAAAACATGGGAAATGTCGATTTGGCGCTGCTTTTAGGGGGTTGAGGCCGCAGCGGCAAGGGAAGATCAAGGGCAGATCGAGAGCCGACAAGGATGTTGCGCGAATGCGGCTTGTCATGATGCTGCGCGATGGACAATTGTAGCTTTATCAACCCGTTTGGAGCCCGATTTGGCCCACCACGAGCCGACAGGTCATCTGATTACGCCGAACGCCGGGCTGGCGCAGCTCAACGAGCGGTCGCGGGATATTTTCCGTCAGATTGTCGAGAACTATCTGGCCACCGGGGAGCCGGTCGGCTCGCGCAATATTTCGCGCCTGATCACGGTGCCGCTATCGCCGGCCTCCGTGCGCAACGTGATGTCGGACCTCGAACAGCTGGGACTGATCTACGCGCCGCATACGTCGGCGGGCCGGCTGCCGACCGAACTGGGACTACGCTTTTTCGTCGACGCGCTGATGCAGGTTGGCGATCTGACCGAGCCGGAGCGGCAGTCGATCGAGACGCAGCTCAAATCCGTCGGCGGTGCGCCGTCGGTCGAGGCCGCGCTGAGCGAAGCGCTGACGCGGCTGTCGGGCCTCACTCGTGCGGCCGCGGTCGTGCTGACGGCAAAGGCGAACGTGCGCCTCAAGCATATCGAATTCGTGCGGCTGGAGCCGACACAGGCGCTGGTGGTGCTGGTCGCGGAAGATGGCCAGGTCGAGAATCGCGTGCTGCCGTTGCCGCCGGGCGTGCCGTCGTCGGCGCTGACCGAAGCCTCGAATTTTCTCAACGCACGGATTCGCGGACGCACACTCGCCGAAGCGCGAAGCGAGCTTGAGGCTGCGTTGACGGCAGGCCGCAGCGAACTGGATCAATTGACGCAGAAAGTCGTCGCGGCGGGGATCGCGAGCTGGTCGGGTGGCGCCAGTGATGAGCGCCAGCTGATCGTGCGCGGTCATGCCAACCTGCTGGAAGATCTTCATGCGATGGAGGATCTCGAGCGGGTGCGGTTGCTGTTCGATGACCTCGAGGCGAAGAAGGGCGTGATCGATCTTTTGGGCCGCGCCGAGCGCGCCGATGGCGTGCGCATTTTCATTGGCTCGGAGAACAAGCTGTTTTCGCTGTCCGGCTCGTCGACCATCATCGCGCCCTATCGCGATGGCGCTGGTCATATCGTCGGCGTGCTGGGCGTGATCGGTCCGACGCGGCTGAACTACGCGCGGGTCATACCAATGGTGGATTATGCTGCCCGGATCGTCAGCCAGCTGATCGGCAAATAGCGCGTTAGCGCTTGATTTTCCGCGCCTAAAGCACGATATGCGGGCTAACAATCCCACATGATCGAGACGATTTGCTGAAAAGGTGAGTTATGGCCAATACCAACGGGCGCAAGGAACAGTCGGAGGCGGCCGCGCAGGACAGCGCGAACGGTTCCGTGACCGACAAGGAGCCTGTGGTCTCAAAGCCTTACGTGATGCCTGACGATCCTGAAGAAGGTTCGGTCGAAGCGCTCACCAGGGACGTGGCCGAGGCGAAGGACCGGACGCTGCGCACGCTCGCGGAGATGGAAAATCTGCGCAAGCGGACCCAGCGCGAAGTCGCCGATGCCCGGACCTATGGCATCACCGCGTTTGCGCGCGACGTGCTCGACATCGCCGACAATCTGCAGCGCGCCCTGGATGCTGTTCCGATGGAAGCGCGTGAGGCGGCCGATCCCGGTCTCAAGGCGCTGATCGAAGGCGTCGAACTGACCGAGCGTTCGCTGCACAAGACACTGGAGAAGAACGGCGTGCAGAAGCTCGATCCGCTTGGAGAAAAGTTCGATCCGAATTTCCATCAGGCGATGTACGAGGTGCCGGATTCGACGGTGCCGACAGGCACCGTCGTGCAGGTCGTGCAGGGCGGCTACACCATCGGCGAGCGCGTGTTGCGCCCGGCTCTGGTCGCGGTCGCCAAGGGCGGCGCGAAGGCCAGCTAACCGCATCGGAAATGCCGTCGTTTCTGCCGACCGCAGAAACAGGCTGTTAACGGCGCCTAGCTAGATTTGGTCCAGATTTCTGGACCAGATCATGACCCTTTCCACCGATGCCTCTAATGCGATCGCGAAGCCGCAGCTCGAGCGAAGACTGGTTCTATGGTCGTCGCTCACTGCGGTCTTTGTTGTCGCGCTGATCTTGCGGTACGTCGTTCCCGCGAATAACGACGTGAGCTGGCTTCTAACGGCAGGTGAACAGGTTCTCGCTGGCAAGACGCTCTACGGCGACGTGATTGAGACAAATCCACCGATCGCCGTCCTCGCCTACGTTCCGGCCATCTTGATCGCCCGCGCTCTTGGCGCCACGGCCGAGCCAGTGGTCGATGCGCTGATGTTTCTGGCCGTGTTCGCTGCGCTCGGTTGCGTGGCTTCGATCCTGCGGCGCTCGGAGCGGCTGCGCGATCTGCAGAACCCCTTGCTGCTGGCGCCCGCGCTGGCGATCCTTGCGATGTTGCCGACCCAGGAATTCGGCCAGCGTGAGCATATCGCACTGATCGCGAGCCTGCCGTTTTTCGCCGCCCTCATGCTGCGGGTAAATGGCGAGGTACCGGCGCGCTGGGAAATCGCAGCGGCCGGCCTCGGCGCCGGCATCACGCTCGCGTTCAAGCCCTATTTCATTCTCGCATTCGTCTGCGCGGTCGTTACGGCAGCGCTTCTGCGCCGGTCCTGGCGCGTCGTGTTTGTTCCGGAAAACTGGATCGCGGGCGTTGCCGTGCTCGGCTACGTTGCCTGCATCGTGGCGCTCTTTCCGGAGTTTTTTACCGTGGTGCTGCCCATCGCGCGCGATGTTTACGTACCGGTGGGGCGGTCATTGTCGTTCATGATCGAGACCAAGGGTGTGGCGTGCTGGCTCGGTGTGATGCTTGTAATTCTCTTGTTGCAGTATGATTGCCGCAGTCGCGCTGTCATCGTGCTGGTCGCCGGCTCCATTGGTTTTGCCGCGGCGTTTTTTCTCCAGCGCAAGGGCTGGCCCTATCACTCCTATCCGATGATCGCGCTGGCTTTTTTCGCGGCGATCGTCGCGGTTGTTTCATTCAGGTTCGATACACGTCGGCCGGCCGGTGTGAGCGCTGTCTCTGCTCTGGCCGTTCTGTTCGTCGTCGGAATGGTCTGGTTCACGGAAACGTTCACCGGGCGGATCCTTCAGCCCTATATCGCCCGCTATGGCGACCGGCCGGTCATCCTGGCGATTTCGAGCGAACCGGGCATCGGACACCCTGTGGTGCGAGCGCTCAGGGGGACGTGGGTGTCCCGGGAGTCAAATCTCTGGATCACCGAGCACACCGATTACATGAAGCGCTACGGCATGGTTCAGCCCGGTCAGGCCGAAACACTTGCCCGCCATGTCGCACGCGAGCGCGCCTGGTTGATCGAGGATATCAAGCGGCAGCCGCCCACGATCGTTCTGGTCGACAACATGATCGGCCGATGGGGCGAATGGATCGACGCCGATGCCGAATTGTCGGCGTTGTTGAAGCCCTACACCAAGGCCAACAGCATTTACGGCGTCGATATTATGGTCCGGGCGGACGCCGCTTCAAATTAGCGCGGATCGATGCCGTCGCGCACCGCGCGAAAGCGCGGGAACGCCTTCGGCCATTCCTCGCGCGTGGCGCTCGCGATGATGCGAAGCGAGGTGCCGCCGCCGAATCTCAGCCACTGTACAACGGTCACCGGCGTGTCGTTCTTGCCGGTGACAGCCTCGATTCGCGTCTCGTATCCGGCGGTGCCGTCGATCCGCAGCGGCTCGTTCGAGGTGATGCGCGCATTGCGAAGGCCCGGAATCGTGGCAGCGGCCTGTTGCGCAAAGCGTCCGCGATCGTCCGGCGACGCGGGCCCGGCCGCGGTCAGGCCAATCACCATATAGGGTGCGCCGTCGAGCGTGGTGTCTTCGGTGCCGTCGGTCAAAAGGATCGAGGAGCGCGGCGCCAGGGTGCGGACGGTTTTGAAATCGCTGAGCTCGCCGATCTTGAACGGCATCAGGCTGAGCTGTTCTTCGGTCGGGACGTCATTTCGCAGCTTCGCCGAGGCGAACATCTTGCGCATGGCCTCGTCGGATATTGGGTTGGCGGTATCCTCGCGCACCTGCGCGATGATGTAGCCGGTGAACTTATCGCCCGCGATGATGACCGAATACATCTTGACCGCGATCGCACCGTCCTTGCCGGCATCGGAGGTGATGAAAGCCTTGCCGGCTGCGGTCTCGAAGGCCTCAGGTTTGGAGCCGGTTGTGGTGGGCTTGCCCTCCTTCACGGCGGCCTCAACCGTTGCGAAGGCCGCGGGAGGAATCTCGGCGACTCCGACCTTGATCTTCTGGTCGGCGGATTCGAACCCCAGAAACTCCTTGGCTACAGTGAGCCCTGCGGCAGGCTCCAGCCCGACGCGCGCGCCTGAAGGAAATACCGGGTCAGCGGCAAGAGCCGGCGATGCGGCGGCGATGGAGACGATGGCGAGGACGCGGACGATCGTTTTCATGAAACCTGACTGATGTCGTATTGAGGCCGTTCGATGGTCGGACACGGCGCGGGACGGGCCCGTCTGTGCGAGGCCCAACTGTTTCTGCGCCGGGCCAACAGATCAAGGGCCGAATCGTTGCAAATTGACGCATTCGCCGCCGTTCCGGGAGGAGGGCGGCTGGCGCGGAAATTCCATTTTCCCGGCTGTTTACAAGGGCTGGTCCTTGCGGGCCCATGCCCCCCTCCTATATGAGGCGGAGCGTCGCGACGTCGCGAATATTTGATATTGGGGGTTTGGATTGGTGCGCCGTCAGGGCCCAGCCAACCTGCCGCAAAAAGAAGGACTAGAAGACCATGGGAAAGGTCATTGGGATCGATCTCGGCACCACGAATTCGTGCGTCGCCGTGATGGACGGCAAAACACCGAAAGTAATCGAGAACGCCGAGGGCATGCGGACGACCCCGTCCATCGTCGCCCTCACCGACGACGGTGAGCGCCTCGTCGGCCAGCCGGCCAAGCGCCAGGCTGTGACCAATCCGGAAAAGACCATCTTCGCCGTGAAGCGCCTCATCGGCCGCCGTTACGACGATCCGACGGTCGAAAAGGACAAGAAGCTCGTCCCTTATAAAATCGTGAAGGCTTCCAACGGCGATGCCTGGGTCGAGGCCGATGGCCAGACCTATTCGCCTTCGCAGGTCTCCGCCTTCATTCTGCAGAAGATGAAAGAGACCGCGGAAGCCCATCTCGGCCAGAAGGTCGATCAGGCGGTCATCACCGTTCCTGCCTATTTCAACGACGCCCAGCGTCAGGCCACCAAGGACGCCGGCAAGATCGCCGGCCTTGAAGTGCTGCGCATCATCAACGAGCCGACTGCGGCTGCGCTCGCTTACGGTCTCGACAAGACCAAGCAGGGCACCATCGCGGTATACGATCTCGGCGGCGGCACCTTCGACGTGTCGATCCTCGAAATCGGCGACGGCGTGTTCGAAGTGAAGTCCACCAACGGCGACACATTCCTCGGCGGTGAAGACTTCGACATGCGTCTTGTCAGTTATCTGGCCGACGAATTCCAGAAGGAGCAGGGCATCAACCTGCGCAACGACAAGCTCGCGTTGCAGCGCCTGAAGGAAGCCGCTGAAAAGGCCAAGATCGAGCTGTCGTCGACGACGCAGACCGAAATCAATCTGCCGTTCATCACTGCGGATGCGACCGGTCCGAAGCATCTGACCATGAAGCTCACCCGCGCCAAGTTCGAAGCGCTGGTGGACGATCTGATCCAGAAGACGGTTGAGCCTTGCCGCAAGGCGTTGAAGGACGCAGGTCTTTCGGCTGCCGAGATCAACGAGGTTGTTCTGGTCGGCGGCATGTCGCGCATGCCGAAGGTGCAGGAAGTCGTGAAGCAGCTCTTCGGTAAAGAGCCGCACAAGGGCGTCAACCCGGACGAAGTCGTTGCCATCGGCGCGGCGATTCAGGCCGGCGTGCTGCAGGGCGACGTCAAGGACGTGCTGCTGCTCGACGTCACGCCGCTGTCGCTCGGCATCGAGACGCTGGGCGGTGTGTTCACGCGCATCATCGAGCGCAACACCACGATCCCGACCAAGAAGAGCCAGGTGTTCTCGACCGCCGAGGACAATCAGGGCGCGGTGACCATTCGCGTGTTCCAGGGCGAACGCGAGATGGCGGCTGACAACAAGATTCTCGGTCAGTTCGACCTGATGGGAATTCCGCCCGCACCGCGCGGCATGCCGCAGATCGAGGTCACGTTCGACATCGACGCCAACGGCATCGTCAACGTGTCGGCGAAGGACAAGGCGACCAACAAGGAACAGCAGATTCGCATTCAGGCGTCCGGTGGACTGTCTGACAGCGACATCGAGAAGATGGTCAAGGACGCCGAGGCCAATGCGGCCGAGGACAAGAAGCGCCGCGAGGCGGTCGATGCCAAGAACCATGCCGACGCGCTGGTGCACTCCACAGAGAAGGCGCTGGCCGAGCATGGCGCGAAGGTCGGCGAGCCCGAGCGCAAGGCCATCGAAGATGCGCTGGCGGATCTGAAGGAAGCCCTGAAGGGCGAGGATCCGGAAGCGATCAAGACCAAGACCAATACGCTTGCGCAGGCTTCGATGAAGCTCGGCGAGGCGATGTATACGCAGCAGGCCGAGGCGGACGCCAAGAAGGATGCTGCCAAGGACGATGTCGTTGACGCCGAGTTTACCGAAGTCGACGACGATAAGACCAACAAGAAGTCCGCGTAACCAGCCCACGAAAAGCCTCCCCTTCAAGGGGGAGGCTTTTCACGGCGAACCAAATACAGATCCAGACTCGCATGACCCAGATCAGCCATGTCTAAGGCCTGCTATTACGAGACGCTGGAAGTCGAACGCTCCATCGATGAAGCCGGCCTGAAGTCGGCCTTCCGCAAGCTCGCTATGAAATGGCACCCGGACAAGAATCCGGGCGACCCGTCCTGCGAGCACAAGTTCAAGGAAATCTCCGAGGCTTACGAAATCCTCAAGGACGGCAACAAGCGCGCCGCCTACGACCGCTATGGCCATGCCGCGTTCGAGCAGGGCAATGGCAGCGGCCACGGGGCCGGGTTCGGCGCCGGCTTTGCGTCCTCCTTCTCCGATATTTTCGAAGACCTGTTCGGCATGGCCGGACAGCGCGGCGGCCGGGGTGGCCGCGAGCGCGGCGCGGACCTCCGCTACAATATGGAAATCACGCTGGAGGAAGCCTTCTCCGGCAAGACCGCGCAGATCAACATTCCGGTCGCGGTGACCTGTGAGACATGCTCCGGCACCGGCGCCAAGGCGGGCACCAAGCCGAAGACCTGCTCGATGTGCGGCGGCGCTGGCCGTGTTCGCCAGGCGCAAGGCTTCTTCACGCTGGAGCGGACCTGCCCCGGTTGTCAGGGCCGTGGCCAGATGATTGAGACGCCGTGCGCGTCCTGCTCGGGGCAAGGCCGCGTGCAGAAAGAGCGCACGCTGTCTGTCAACATTCCGCCGGGCGTCGAGGACGGCACCCGCATTCGTCTCGCCGGCGAGGGCGAGGCGGGCGTGCAGGGCGGCCCTGCGGGCGATCTCTACATTTTCCTGTCGCTGGCCTCGCACAAGTTCTTCCAGCGCGACGGTGCGGACCTGCATTGCCGCGTGCCGGTGTCGATGGTGACGGCGGCGATGGGCGGCGAGTTCGAAGTGCCCACCATCGACCAGGGCAAGACCAAGGTGAAAGTGCCGTCGGGCACCCAGTCCGGCCGCCGCTTCCGCGTCGCCTCAAAGGGCATGCCAGTGCTGCGCTCCCGGCAGATGGGCGACATGTACGTTCAGGTCGTGGTCGAGACGCCGCAAAACCTCACCAAGAAGCAGAAAGAGCTGCTGGCGGAGTTCGAAAAGCTGTCGTCCGGCGAAACCCAGCCCGAAGCGGCAGGATTCTTCAAGATGGTCAAGGACTTCTTCGGAGCCCGCGCCAATACGCCATAGCCGGCGTCCTTGACGCTTTTTGCTTGCGTCTATACCCCATTGTGAAGGAAATTTGACGCCTCGCCCGTCCCCGGGCTCCGTTGGAAGTATCATGGCTCCCCAGTCCACTGTGCGTGCGTTGAAGAAGCCGCTTCGTCTCGACGACGAAGTTCGTTTTCTCCGCTCCTGGATTGAAAAGCCCCTGCACATGGGCGCGGTGATGCCGTCCAGCAAGGTGCTGGCGCGCACGGTTGCGCGTTACGTCGATCCGCATTCCGACGGACCTGTCATCGAACTTGGGCCCGGCACCGGCGCCATCACCGATGCGCTGATCGCGCACGGCGTTGCCGAGAAGCGCTTGGTGCTGGTGGAGTTCGATCCGGGCTTCTGCGCGCTGCTGCGTGAGCGCTATCCGCAGGCGACCGTGATTCAGGGCGATGCCTACAATCTCGACCAGACGCTGGCAGACTGGAAAGAGCCCGCCGCCGCGATGGTGTCCGGCCTGCCGCTTGTCACCAAGCCGATGCTGGTTCGTCTGAAGCTGATGCGCGATGCGTTCCTGAAAATGGAAGCGGGCGCTCCCTTCATCCAGTTCACCTATTCGGTGGCGCCGCCGATCCCGAAATCCTTGCCGGGAATCCACACCCAGGCCTCGGAGCGGGTCTGGATGAACCTGCCGCCCGCGCGCGTCTGGGTCTATCGCAAGGGCTGATACAAGCGCCTGCCGGCCTTTTGCGTCTCAAAATCCGCCAAGCTATAAACCTGTCGCGCCTTCGTCCTGTCCGGAGGTGACAGGAGCATCATGGCCGCGCTGAAAATCCTCGTCATTCCCGGCTCGCTGCGCGCAGCCTCGTTCAACGCGCGGCTTGCGGCCGTGGCGGTCAAGGAACTGGCGCTGCTCGACGTCGATGCGACGCTGATCTCGCTCAGCGACTATCCGCTGCCGATTTACGACGGCGATCTTGAAGCGAAATCCGGCGTGCCGGCCAATGCCGTCAATCTCAAGCGCATGATCGGCGCGCATCACGGCGTTTTCATCGTCAGCCCGGAATACAATTCCTCGGTGCCGCCGCTCTTGAAGAACACCATCGACTGGGTAACGCGGGTGCGCGACCGCAACGAAACGCTCGGCCAGGTGTTTCGCGAGCGCGCCTTTGCGATCGGTGCGGCCTCCGACGGAAAATTCGGCGGGCTGCGCGTGCTGATGGCGCTGCGCCAGATTCTGGCGCTCGGCTGCGGCGCGACGGTGGTCCCGAAACAGATGGCGCTGTCGTTCGCAGGTCAGGCTTTCGACGACATGGATCGCCTGAAAGATCCGGCCGACGCCCAGTTGCTGCGCGGAACCCTGCGCCAGTTGATCGACACCGCCCAACAGATGATGTGAAACGCCATGAAGCCCACCCATGTTGAGTCCCGCGACCGGCTGATCGTCGCGCTCGATCTCTCCAGCGTTGAGACCGCCGAAGCGCTGATCGCGCGGCTCGGCGACAGCGTGACGTTCTACAAGATCGGCTACCAGCTCGGTTATGCTGGCGGGCTTGCGCTGGTGCCGAAGCTGGCCGAGCGCGGCAAGAAGGTTTTTGTCGATCTCAAGCTGCACGACATCGGCAACACGGTTGCCAAAGGCGTCGAGAGCATCGGCAAACTCGGCGCAACATTTCTGACGGTGCATGCCTATCCGCAGACCATGAAGGCGGCGGCCGAGGCGCGCGGATCGTCGCTGAAGATTCTCGCGGTCACCGTGCTGACGTCCTACGATGAGGACGATCTGCACGCGGCGGGGTATCGTCTCGGCGTGTCGGATCTTGTGGAGGCGCGCGCGCTGCAGGCGCAGGCGCTCGGCATCGACGGCCTTGTCTGTTCGGGAGAGGAAGCCGCGACTGTGCGCGGCATCGTCGGCCCGCAGATGGCGCTGGTGACGCCGGGCATTCGTCCTGCCGGCAGTGCGGTGGGTGACCAGAAGCGCATCATGACCCCGGGCCGCGCGATTTCTGCGGGCGCGGATTATCTCGTGGTCGGCCGGCCGGTGGTGGAAGCGGCAGATCCGAAAGCGGCGGCCGACGCCATCGTCGCGGAGATCGTTCAGGCAGACGGCTAATCAAAAAGGGAGAACAAAATGGCCAAGGGTTACTGGGTCGCGCGGATCGACGTTCATGATCTCGATGGGTACAAGCGGGACTACGTTGCCCATAACGGTACGGTCTTCAAGAAATACGGCGCCAAGTTTCTGGTGCGCGGCGGCACTCATGAAGGCCACGAAGGCCCGGCGCGCTCGCGCAATGTCGTCATCGAGTTCAAAGACTATGTGACCGCACTGGCCTGCTATCACTCGCCGGAATATCAGGCCTTGATCAAGGCGCGCGCGCCGCATTCCAATGGCGAAATCGTCATCATCGAAGGCTACGACGGCGAGCAGCCGTAAGCGTTTAGAGTCTGGAAGCTGAGTCGTCATCCTGAGGTGCGAGCGCTTGCGAGCCTCGAAGGATGAGGGTTCCAAAAGGCCGTCGCCCTTCGAGGCCCATAGCCGTTCGAAGAACGGCGTTCTTTCGAACGCCTGTTGCTTCGCTGCGGCAACTCGGGGTGACGGCGATGGTGCGAAGGTCGCGCTGCTACTTCCCCATCCCGTTTTCGGGGACGATGAGCGGCACGAACCCGAACACGCTGCTGCTATCGGGATCGACCAGCACACGCACCGCGTGGACCAGTTTGTCGCCGTAGACCATCAGCTTGTTGACGCCGGGGATCGGCTTTCCCTTGCTGTTGCGCAGCGGCGCGATTGAAAAATAGTGCTCGTCGCCATGGATCAGGAGCACCGGCTTGCCGAAGCGGGTCGCGCCGGCCTCAATGGCGTCGAGCGTGCTGGTAAAGCCGGACTGGCGCGGCATCGCGCCGTTCTGGAATCGCGATTCGTCGAACTCCGCCTGCACAAACATCACAACAGCCTTGGCGTTGTCCGCGCTCGCCTTGGCGAAGCTCGCATTGATCCACGCGACATTCGCCTTGTCTCGGGCGAAGAACTCCTTCACGCTCTCCAGATCCTGCGCCTCGAAGCCGTTGTTCGAGCCCGGTACATGCGCGGTGAAGAACATCACGCCGTTCTTCGCAAAACGCGTGTTCTCAACGTAGGTTGAATATTCCGGCATCAGCAGCGCCTGGCTTTCCACATCGAGCGGAGCCTTGCCGAGCGATTTCGTCGGGGTCGCGAAAAACATCTCGCGCAGCTTCGCAAGGCGCTCGCGCGGATTGTAGCCGCCTGCGGCCTTGCGGTGGCAGTCGAGCCATTCATTGTCGCCGATGGTGTAGACCAGCGCGCCCTCGAACGTCTGGATCTGGTCGTAACTCCTTTTCAGCACTTCATCGCTGCACGGCAGTGCGCTGGATTTGATGTCGCCCATGTGCAGGGTGAAGGCGGGCTTCAGTGCGTTGACCGCAGCGATCAGCCGGTCGAACTTCGCGTAGTCGTCCGGCAAATTGTAGGGGATGTCGCCGAGCGCCACGAACGAGAACGCATTGTCGCCACCGATACGCTCCGCCGCCGATGCAGGCGTCAACGAGGTTGCGATCAAGAGTATCCCGGCGGAGAGAGCAGGCAGCAGGCGCATGGACGGGTTTCCTTCGGGGTGCCCCTCAATAGGTCGGCTGCGTGACCCTTGCATGACTTCAGGCAGGTCACTCAGCCGTGCAAAGCGGCCCTCTGTGCGGGACGGGCGCGGTTGCCGCCGTGGCCTCGCGCCGCTATACCGCCAAAGCAAGTTATGAAACGGGTTTTGAGGGCTGAAAATGGCCGATATGCGCCTGATCGTTGCTGGAGCCGGGGGCCGGATGGGCCGGACCCTGATCCGCACCATTGCCGAGACCGAGGGCGTCGCGCTCGCCGGCGCGCTGGAAGCGCCGGGCTCCGACCTCCTGGGCCAGGATGCCGGCGTGCTTGCGGGGCTTCCTGCCAACGGCATTGAACTTTCCGGCGACCTCTGGACCCTGTCGAAAAACGCCGACGGCATTCTCGATTTCACCGTACCCGCCGCGACCATCGCCAACGTCGCCATTGCCGCCCAGCGCGGCATTGTCCACGTCATCGGCACCACGGGCCTGTCGGCATCGGATAACGCGGTTATCAAGAGCGTGACCTCGCAGGCCATCGTCGTGCAGTCCGGCAACATGAGCCTTGGCGTCAATCTGCTGGCCGCGCTGGTGAAGCAGGTGTCAAAGTCGCTCGATGAGGATTTCGATATCGAGATTCTCGAAATGCACCACAGGCAGAAGATCGACGCGCCGTCGGGCACCGCCTACCTGCTCGGGCAGGCGGCGGCGGACGGCCGCGGGATCGATCTCGGACAGCGCTCGGTGCGCTCGCGTGACGGCTACACCGGCGCGCGCAATCGGGGCGACATTGGTTTTGCGACACTGCGCGGCGGCACCGCCACCGGCGATCATACGGTGATTTTCGCAGGGCCCTATGAACGCATCGAACTCGCGCACAAGTCGGAGGATCGCATGATTTTCGCGCGCGGCGCGCTGAAGGCGGCGATGTGGGCGAAGGACAAGAAGCCTGGACATTATTCGATGACCGACGTGCTTGGTCTCGGCAGCAACTAACATTCCTGAAGAGTTGGAACTGAAAGAATGAGCGATCGTCTTCTCGTCCTCGTGCGTCACGGCCAGAGCGAATGGAATCTGAAAAACCTTTTCACCGGCTGGAAGGATCCCGGCCTGACCGAACTCGGCGTTAAGGAAGCCGTCGCCGCCGGCCGCAAGCTGAAGGAGCATGGACTGACGTTCGATGTCGCCTTCACGTCGGTGCTGACGCGCGCGCAGCACACGCTTGATCTCGCGCTTGAGGAAATGGGCCAGACCGGGATTCCGATCACGCGCAATCTTGCGCTGAACGAGCGCGATTACGGCGATCTGTCGGGTCTGAACAAGGATGACGCCCGCGCCAAGTGGGGCGAGGAACAGGTGCTGATCTGGCGACGGTCCTACGACGTGCCGCCTCCGGGCGGTGAAAGTTTGAAGGACACGCTGGCGCGCACGCTTCCCTATTACGTGCAGGAGATCCTGCCGTCGGTGCTGCGCGGCCAGCGCACGCTGGTGGCGGCGCATGGCAACTCGCTGCGTGCGCTGATCATGGTGCTGGAAAAGCTGACGCCGGATCAGATTCTGAAGCGTGAACTCGGCACCGGCGCGCCGGTGGTCTACCGGCTCAACGCCGACTCCACGGTAGCCTCGGTGAAGGATCTCGCGGGGTAGGTTTCTTCGTTGCTTTGCTCCTCGCAATGACGGATGGTTGAGGCATCGCGAAACATGGGTCCCGGCTTTCGCCGAGACGACGTGTTGAGAGATCGCAGCTATTCCCCCGCCGCCTGTCCGCTTTCCCAGCCGAGCATCGCGCGCTTGCGCGTGATGCCCCAGTGATAGCCGGTGAGCGCGCCGCTCTTGCCGATCACGCGGTGGCACGGCACCACGAACGAGATCGGATTCCGGCCGACGGCTGCGCCGACGGCGCGCGACGCCTTCGGCGATGAAATCTTGCAGGCGACATCCGAATAGGTGGTGGCGCGGCCCATCGGAATCTTCAGCAGCGTTTCCCAGACGCGGACCTCGAAATCGGTGCCGATCAGCACCACGCGCAGCGGCTGATCCTCACGCCATTGCGAGGAATCAAAAATACGTTTTGCGGACGGCGCGGCCTCGGCGAACGATTCGATGTAGGTCGCCAGCGGCCAGCGCCGCTGCATGTCGGCCAGCGCAGGCATCTCCTCGCCCTCATCAGCGAACGCCAGACCCGCCAAGCCGCGCTCGCTGGCGATGACGATTGCCATGCCGAACGGAGAGGGATGAAAGCCGTAGCGCAGCGTCATGCCTTCGCCGCCTTTCTTCCATTCGCCCGGCGACATCGCCTCATGGGTCACGAACAGATCGTGCAGCCGTCCCGGGCCGGAGAGGCCGGAGTCGTATGCGGCATCGAGCACGCTGGCGGAATCGCGCAGCAGGCGCTTGGCGTGGTCGAGGGTCAGCGCCTGCATGAAGTCCTTCGGCGTCAGTCCCGCCCAGCGCCGGAACAGATGATGCAGTTCGTCCGGCGTCAAATGCGCGGCGTCCGCCATCGCCTCAATGGTCGGCTGCGTACGCCACTGCTCGGAGATGAATCCGATGGCGCGGCGCACCGAATCATAGTCGCGCAACGCCGCGCCCTGCTTGGACGGCTTTGCGAGTTGCAGATCGGGGAGCATGGATTTCATCGCGGTGGTCATCATGGCGGCGTCCGTTATGCGGTGTCCATCATGACCCGGATGTAGGCCGCCCGTCCGGACGCAACCACCCGTTTCCCGATCCGTGCTCAGGTTACCGGATTGTAGGTCGGCCCGCGCTTGGCGGCCTGGATTGCTTCTAGTAACGCTTTGGAAAAGCTGGCTTTTTCGTCAGGTCCGAGGAAGTTGCCGATCGAGAGGCGGCGGCCTCGGGAGACCAGATAAAGCTTCTCGATGCCGAACTCGGCGTGGGCCTTCTGCTCGAGCCTGACCCACAGCGGATTGAGCGACCATTCGACGACATGGCCGCGATGGCTGACGCGGCGGACGCGGATTTCATACGGCGTGACCATAATGTCCTCGGTGGCGGCGGCGCGGCGGAAGTTCACCTTGAACGCCCAGTAGATGATCAGGGCGTTGAGTCCGAAAAACGCGAACACCGGCCATGCGCCCATCATCAGGAACATGACGCCCGCCGCGAAACTCACCAGGGTGACAAACGCCATCAGCGCGATAAACCCGCCGCGGCTGAGGGAGCGATGCGGCGTCAGGCGCGCGCTGAACAGCGGCGCGTCCGCGATCTGTTGGAGATCAAAATCGTTGCGCTCATCCATGACGTGTCACTCTAGCGCATTTCCGGCATGACCGCTTCCGAAAACCAGTTCCCTCGTTTCGGGATCATGCCTATACCGGGGTCATGGCGAAAAAGGCGATCACGTCCCGTTCAAAATCCCAGCCGACAGCGCGTGCGGCCATGCCGGTGAAGCAGACGCCGAAGGCCGCGAGGCCGAAATCTACAAAGGCTAAACCGATCAACTCCGGGCCGACAAAATTCAAGCCGATAAAATTCAAACCTTGGACCCATGCCGAAGTGGCCGAGGTCTTTAGCCGCTTCCGCAAGGCCAATCCCGAGCCGAAGGGCGAGCTGGAACATCTCAATCCCTACACGCTGCTGGTGGCGGTCGCACTGTCGGCACAGGCGACCGACGTCGGCGTCAACAAGGCGACGCGGCATCTGTTTCCGGTCGCCGATACGCCGGAAAGAATGGTGGCGCTCGGCGAGGAGAAGGTGCGCGATTACATCAAGACCATTGGTCTCTATCGCACCAAGGCCAGGAATGTGATCGCGCTGTCCGAGCAACTGATCGCGTTGCACGGGAGCCAAGTGCCGCGTGATCGCGAGGCGCTGGAAGCGTTGCCGGGCGTCGGCCGCAAGACCGCCAATGTCGTGCTCAATATCGCGTTCGGCGAGTCGACGATTGCGGTGGACACCCATCTGTTTCGCGTCGGCAATCGCACGGGTCTCGCGCCCGGCAAGACGCCGCTCGCGGTCGAACTGGGATTGCTCAAGATCGTGCCGCCGGAATTCGCTCGCCACGCCCATCACTGGCTGATCCTGCACGGGCGCTATACGTGCGTCGCGCGCAAGCCGCGTTGCGAGGTGTGCATCATCAACGACCTGTGCCGGTGGCCGGAAAAGACGGTGTAGACCTCGTCTATCCGTCATTGCGAGGAACGCAGCGACGAAGCAATCCAGCCCTTCCCGGGTAGCTCTGGATTGCTTCGCTTGCGCTCGCAATGACGATGAACCCCGAGAAAAACTGGGGGATCTTCAAGCCGTCGGCACGCTCGTTCGCCGCACCGGCTCGATCAGTTCGGGGCGCGGGCCCGACAGTCGCTTGTGCATGTGGACCATGAAGGCCATGCCGAACAGCGGCGTGGCCAGATTGACGATCGGGATCGACACGAAGGCCGCAATGAACAGCCCGGCGGCGAACACGGTCGCGCTGTTCTGCTTGCGCATGATTTTCGCTTCCTCCGGCGTGCGGAAGCGCATTGCGGCGAGTTCGAAATACTCCCGGCCAAGCAGCCATGCAGTGGCGATGAAGAACACGATGAAGCCCGCACCCGCAATCAAGACGAACGGCAGCGCAATCAGATAAACCAGAATCGTCAACAACGCGGTCCTTGAGCCTTCGACGACCGCGCGTCCGACCGGCAGCGCCGTGCCCGGCTTTTCCGCAGGGTAGTGCTGGCGCTCGACGATGTCGGCGACGTCGTCGACGAATACGCTCGCGACCAATGACGTGATTGCGGGCATCAGGAACACCGCGCCGACCACGACACCGAGACCGGCCGCGATTGAGACGATCCATGTGAGAATGTTGATGAGGGTGTGATAGTCGGACCCGACCATCGTCTCTGCCCACAGCCCGCCAGATCCGGCAAGCCAGCTTAACAGCCGCTGCAGCGCGACTGCGGCAGCGACGATCAGCACCAGCGCCAGGCCGACCGACTTCCACAGGATGGAGCGCATCGGCGGCGACAGGATCTGGGACAACGCCTTGAGTGCGGCGTCAAGCATGGGCCTTCCTCCATAAAACCTGGCGAGAGTTAAGTATGGGGAAGGTGTCTGGCAAGTGGCAACCCCGTCATTGCGAGCGAAGCGAAGCAATCCACCCTTGGCCGCAAGAACTGGATTGCTTCGTCGCAAGTGCTCTTCGCAATGACGACGCGCGGATTTACCCGCTTCGCTCGAGATCAGATTCAGGATCACGCTGCGTATTCGCGCGCCGGTTCCCGTTTCGGCGAAGCCTGCTCAAACGTCGCAACAGGCGCGAGCGGCGCCTCTGGCGTTTCGAAGATTCCCTCTGGAAAGGGATCAGCTTCGTCCGTCACCTCCGGGGACGGCTTTGTCGTGTCGGCCCAGTGCAGCGCCGTGTAATCGAAACCGCGGACGATGGTCGGCTTGATGATCTCAAAGTAGGGCGAGATGTCGAAGTCGCGCGGCATGTAGAGCGAGGAATCGCGGATGTGCAGGATTTCGCGCCGGGCCTGACGGCTGGCGGCCTGCGTGATTTTGGGCAGAATCGGATAGCGCACCGCGCCGAAGGCCTGCGCGATCAGCGCCGAGCAGATGATCTTGGTCGGATCGCCCGAACCCAGCGAGATCATGCGCCGCCGCCAGCGCTGCGGGACAGGCAGCGGAATGAGGTAGCGCATCAGGTCGAGAATATTCTTGGTGTCGTAGCCGAAGCCGATGCGGTTGATCGCATAGCGGCACACCGTGGTGCGGTCCTCGTAGGACAGGCCAACCGGGCGGCACATGCGAGTGTGATAGGGATAATATTTCGAAAGCGGCGCGGAGGTGACGCCTTCGCCGATATTCGCCTCGATCAGCACGTGCGGCTCGCCGTCAGGCTCGGTCGCGCCGTCGATCGGCCCGACATAAAGCGCGGCGTGAGACCACGTCGACTGCGTGAGATACTTGATGATGCCGGAAACGCGGTTGTTGCCTTCGACCAGCAGCACGTCGCCGGGCTCGACCAGCCCGCGCAGCCGCTCCGGATCGCTCGGCGTAAAAGGCTCATATCCCGGAACCTCCTTCTGGAGGTACCCGGCGATAATCTTGCCGACGGTATCGAGCACGAAGCCCATGGTGTTCTTCCCCCCGAGCGGCGCATTCAGGCCGCTTTTTTGTTGACTTAGTTTGGTCGAAAGCAATTTCAATTTAGTTCATGCGTCAAGCCTGCTGCTCATCAAACATTCACCATGACCGTTGCCGCGAGGCGCTTGATACGGCAAGTTCTGGTGGCTCGAATCTGAAGTTCGCTGAATTGCGCGGCACGTCCGGAGCGAACTTCAGATTCGAAAGACACCAGCAAATACATGATTCCAGTGTGGTTTCGGTTCGCAAGTCCGCATAAGAAGCTGCAGCAAACGCGGTGCGGACCTGCGAACCACCACGCTGGGATGTTCTCGCTTTTGGTCGAATTCTGGAAACCATGACATGACAATTACCCGGCGCGACGTCCTGGCCGGCTCAGTTGCGGTGGCGCTGTCGCCGATGGTGTCGCGCGCATGGGCGGCTCCCGTGCCGCGCGATGCCGAGGTGGTCGTGATCGGCGCCGGCGCCGCCGGTATTGCCGCTGCGCGCCGTATTGCCGCGGCTGGCCGCAAGGTTGTCGTGATCGAGGCGGCTTCCGCGATTGGCGGGCGTTGCATGACCGACGCGGCCGCATTCGATGTGCCGTTCGACCGGGGCGCGCGCTGGCTCTACAACGCCGAGACCAGTCCGATCGCGAAACTCGCGCGCGGCGTCGGCATGGACATGCTTCCCGCACCACGCGGTCAGCGCATCCGGATTGGCCGCCGCAATGCGCGTGCTGGCGAAGCTGAGGACTTTCTCGCCACGCTGGTGCGCGCCAACCGTGCGCTGGGCGATGCCGTGCGCGGAAAGGCCGATATGCCGGCGGCGGCAGGACTGCCGAAGGATCTTGGCGTGTGGGCGGGGACGACGGACTTTTTGCTGGGCGCTTATGCCACCGGCAAGGACCTGAGGGATCTTTCCGCGCTCGATCTCGTCGCCATGGCGCAGCGCGACGGACCATCGGCCTGCCGTCAGGGCCTGGGTGCGCTGATCGCGAAGCTCGGCGATGGACTCCCGGTCGTGCGGTCGACACCGGTGACGCGCGTGGTCTGGAGCGGACGTGATGCACAGGTCGAGACGCCAGCCGGCACCGTTGCCGCGAAGGCGGTCATCATGACGGCGTCCACAAATGCGCTGTTGTCGGGAAAGGTAAAATTCGCGCCTGAGCTGCCGAAGCGCCAGCAGGATGCGGCGTCGAAGCTGACGCTCGGCAGTTACGATCACATCGCGCTGGAACTGCCGGGCAATCCGCTCGGCCTGTTGCGCGACGATATCGTGATCGAACAAAGCGCCGACCGCAGCACCGGTTTTTTGCTCGCCAATCTCGGCGGCTCGTCGCTGTG
>Ga0233443_1000704_pt1 | contig 34653 bp, 30 predicted proteins | sample SI_123_September_2_FD_182784 | JGI IMG/M metagenome (GOLD analysis project Ga0233443, IMG submission 182784) | Seawater microbial communities from Saanich Inlet, British Columbia, Canada - SI_123_September2016_200_MG | ecosystem: Environmental > Aquatic > Marine > Inlet | place: Canada: British...
TCTTTACGTACATATCTTTAGTTATACTTGAGCCAAAAGGCCCTGCAATAATTCGTTCACAAAGAAACTTGAACCGAGATATTCCCCAATGCTCAGGCACTTCCCCCAACCACTCAACCCCAGAGTCTTTCATCGGGGCATCAGGATTTAAACCTTTGGTCACGGCATGGCTAATCACGGCCAGACGTTTTTCTTTTAGCAGTTGGATGAGCTGTTGTTGTTTTTCGATGAGGGTGTCTATTTTTCGGGTTTCGTGGTCGAGGAAGTTGGCGATTTGGGTTTGTTCTTCTATAGGTGGATAAGGAATTTTTAGTTTTTTTAACTCGCCAAGATTGACTCTAATTCTTGTTGTACCAGTTGCTACCAGTTCAGCATTGATTCGTACATTGTCACAATTTATAGCCCAGACTAGGTAACTCAAATCAATTAATTTTAGGTTTGGTGTCATTTTTACACAGTCAGCAACAATCACGTATTCAGCAAAATTATTAGCAACAATAGCAGATCGTGCTACAGGTTCAGCCATTTTTGCAATAACCACATCACCTGGTATCGCAAGATGCCTAATTAATTCTTGCTTTTTTTTATCAGTAATAAACTTCATATTTTGTATTAAATGCTTACTATCACGAATATTATTTAATTGTATTAATGGAATCCCAATATCTTTATAGTCACTACTTTTTAAATCTGAACCAAATGGACCGTCAACAAATGCTGTCCGTTCTTCTTTAGCAAGATGGCCTAGTTTTTTATCTGTCCAATGCTCAGGTAAGTCTGTTTTAAAGTAATTACTGTACTGAAAACATTCGTAGCTATTTTTCAAAAAAATCACGAATGCACCTCTCGCAACAACTCCATAATCTCCCCACTCACCTTATCCAGATCCGCATCAATTTCAGCCAAGTCCCTCGGCGGTTGATACACATAAAAATGCCTATTAAACGGAATTTCATAACCCACAACACCAATCTCTCCATCTTTAGAATCAGTTTTACTGGCATCAATCCAGGCATCTGGCACATGAGGTTGTACTTCTTTAATAAAATAGGCTTCGTTGATTTCATTGACGGTTCGACTAGGATCAAGATCGACATTTTCATTGTCTCGTAAATCACCATCCGGTTTATATTCCACCACTTTGTTACCAACCTTAAACAATCCATACAATGCATTGGCTTTGCCTTTATGGATTTTTTTAATTACTTTTTCAGCATCGGGGTTTTTCCAGCTGACAGCCGTTGTTATTTGTTTTTTCTCCACGGTGCTAAGAGACATGCCTGTGGCTTTAAGCGCAGCAGCATAACCATTCATATCATCCTGTTGATCTGTGCCAATCGCTTGTTGTAGTTGTCTGGCTTTAAGTAGGATTTGTTTTTGGCTCTGCCATAACTTATTGTCCAGAAGGTCTTTAATTTGTTTTTCTTTCAGATTACTAAACTGGGTTTTTAAGTGTTTGCGAATCGCATCCTCATTACCACTTAAATCACCATAAACGGGACAATCATTTTCATCGGTCCAATCCTGACCAAATTCATTGTAGATCCATTGCATTGAAGCATTGAGTGGTTTAGGGGCAAAGCGTAAATCTGCCAGACGTTCATCACTGAATTGATAAGACTCTCGCAAAGGTCGTTCTATCGTTATTCTGCGGTAGCCAAACTGATGATTTTGAAAGATTTTACTGGAGAATGTTTTGGCTATTTCAGTTTTAGGATTGTTTGATTGCCTGCCACGATTACTTTTTTGATCCACAGGTTTATCCAACTTACGTGCGTCCACTACCTCAAAATCACCAAAACAACGGGTAATCATCGCTATATCTTCTTCATCCATTTCATTACGTTTAGAACCCAGTGATTTTCGCATTTTACCACTTAGGTTCACTCCATTAATCAGTTGTACCTTGCCTTTACGCTGTTCTGCTTTTTTATTGGATAACACCCAAACATAAGTCGCTATGCCTGTGTTGTAAAACATATCCGTGGGTAAGGCGACAATGGCTTCTAACAAATCAGCCTCTAGCACATAACGGCGAATTTCTGATTCACCAGAACCCGCTCCGCCTGTAAACAATGGTGAGCCATTTAAAATAATTCCAATTCTTGCCCCACCGTCTGAAGCATCTCTGAATTTGCTAATTAAATGCATTAGAAATAATAATGAACCGTCAGAGACTCTGGGTAACCCTGCCCCAAAACGACCATCAAAACCCTTTTGACTGTGTTCGTCTTTAATATATTGTTCGATCTTTTTCCAGTCTACCCCAAACGGCGGATTGGAAAGCATGTAGTCAAACTTATCTACAGTCAGTTGATCATTAGACAAAGTATTGCCATTTTTAATGTTACTCACCTCTTGTCCCTTGACCAGCATATCCGCTTTACAAATGGCGTAACTTTCTGGATTCAATTCCTGTCCATAAGCTCGCATAACGGCTTGAGGGTTCAGTTCATGCACATATTCCATGCCTGCGGATAGAAAACCACCTGTGCCTGCTGTGGGATCATAGATAGTGCGGATAATACCTTGTTTGGTCAGGGCATCATCATCTTCCATAAAAACCAATGAGGTGGTTAAACGTACAATATCGCGTGGCGTAAAATGCTCTCCTGCGGTTTCATTTGAACTTTCCGCAAAACGCCGAATCAGTTCTTCAAATACCAACCCCATTTCATAATTGCTAATGGCTTTGGGGCTTAAATCAGTCTGTCGAACTTTTTGTACTATTTTATACAGTAGATTGGCATCGTTAAGCTGGCCAATAAATTCATTGAATTTAAAATGTTCAAAAATCTCACGGGCATCTTTAGAGAACCCTTGAATATAAGATTCCAAATTATCTTTCAGACTTGATTCACCCAATTTGGATAGATCCATTTTGGAAATATTGAAGAATGACAGGCCGCCAGTGGCACGTAGCAACATTTTTTCCTGTGCTTCTTCAGGTAAATTCATGGATTGAATCTCATCGTGCTTGGTGAGTACCGCCTGCTTGCTTTCTTCCAGCACGCCTTCTAAGCGACGTAATAAAGTAAAAGGTAATATGACTCGACCATATTGACTTTGTTTGAAGTCACCACGAAGCAGGTCGGCAAGTGACCAGATAAAGGTGGCTAGGTTGTTGGTGTTTTGGGACATGGGGTACTCGTTTATGGGGTAATTGTAAATTGCTGAAAAGTGGATACTGTCTTATAGATGGATTCTTAATAAGCAACTTTCAACTTAGGTAACGCGCAATAAATAAACTACCCATATTGTGCAGAATTTTTGTTCGTCTTTTTAAATAGGCGTGTAGTCGCTCTACATAACTATTTTTGTGGCAAAGAAGACGAACAAAAAGGCCAGTAAGATGGGTAGTTTATTTATTGTGAGTTGCCTTAGGTACCTTTTTTGATAATAGCTTCCCAATAAGTCACTTTATTTTCGAGAGAAAAAAGAATGTGTCCCGTATTGCTACACATCGACCTTATATTGGCTTCAAATGCAACATCATCACTATGAACTTCTAAAATCTCATCTTTTTCCATTGATTTTAATACTTTCATGGTTTGCATCACAGCCATTGGACAGGCGGTTCCTTTTACATCAATTTTTTTGCTCATGATTGCCACGCTGAAATATAGATAGAATATTTACATTATATGTTTTTTTCAATTTTTATTCTTTTATTTCGACCATTTCAACTTCTTCATCAACCATATAGTTTTCAATGACCGTCACGGCTTCTTTAAAAACATATTTTATTTCATCATGGTAGAGTAACTCACGGTCAATACCTTCTGTCCAGCCATAAATTGATTGGCGTAAATCCTGTTCATTTCTTATATTAAAATGAATATCATTGATGATATTTTTGTATTCACTATAAGTCGGAATAATGTTCAGACTACTGAAAACTTTAGCCAATGATTTCAAAATGGGAATGGCATCATCTGACAAATCAAAGTCTTTGGGCGTATAATGTATGTAGGTGTCTGAAGTGGCATTAACCCAGACTCTAAAACTGGATTTTTGTAATGAATGAAACAACTTTTTCTCAGAAATTAAAAAAATCATTAAATGATTTTGGTTTGCTGTATAAGTGGAATTGTTACCTTCCCATTGTGTACTTTTAATAAATCCATGTAGGCGAATATGCTCTCTAAAATCTGCGGCCTGTAATTGGTCAACAATTAAAACCGTTGATTTTTCTTCACTATAAGCACATGCCTCTATCACGATACGGTCAAATGCATCAATGGGGTATTCTTTCTGACCACGATCATCTTTTATTTCTGGCAAGACAACTTTAGGAATGGGTTCTTTTTGTTGTGTAAAATCGTGGTATAAAATTTGAGTAATATCCAATGATTTTGCCAGTGCATTGGCAAAGGCCGTTTTATGACGTTCGGCATCACCTTCAATATTCAAACATTTTAATTGAGTCGTTTGAAATGATTTCAAACAACGAACGGTATGTTCATAGTTGTCATTGGATTCAAAGCCATTCACGGCCATTTTCTTAATAAAATTTTTCATCATATTCCTATTCAGAAAATACTACATTTAAGACTTTCAATATCATCAAGCAATTTATCCCAGGTATCACGATCATTTTGGTAATTCAACAAGGCATTGATCATTTCATTTTTCTTTTTTAAACGATGTGACGGTGACTTTATTTTGACATAAGCAGTTGATCCTTTACCAAAATTATGCCGATTGTTATTAATAAACTGCTTCACATAAATCACTGATTTTGAAACGTCTTCACAATGATTCCACCAATGAGATTTATCATTAATTACAGCCAAAAGTTCATTACATTTATCATTAATTTTTTGATGTTTATTTTTGTATAAATCAAGCAGTTCAATTTCTACTTTATCAAAAATTGAAGTCACGAATTTTTTAGACAATTGCTTAAAATTCACCTTCTGTTTAGATAAATCTACGACAGAAAACAACATTAAATCACCAAAAAATTGTCTTTCAAATTCATCTGACAAATCAATTATTTCATCGTCTTTTTCTACACCAGGCCTAAATTCGGCAGAAAAATCGCTTTGTAATGTCCGAGTATGCATCATCGGCACATTGGCTGATACAAATTTTTCTTTAATTTCAGCTTGAATCAATCGTCCTGCTGTTGGGCCAGACATGCGTAGACGCAAATCACCAAAAGGAATGATATATTTCATGCCTTCAAATGTTGTAATGTAATTGCCTGGATAAATGGTTCTTGCAGGCGTTAATTTAAGCAAAGAATCAATATATTTAAAATGTGTCTTGCGGGTTGGATGCTCACCAAAAAAGAAACAATTAATGCGTTTAAAAAAGGTATTCATACAGTCGATATGGTTGTGTTGATGTTGTAGTTCGCAACGATAATTAAAGACCTTTTGAATATTTTCAAAACCAAATAAATTGGCCATATCATGATATGCTGCATGATCGCCCTCAGTCATTAAAGGTTGATGAAATTGACATTCGTGCTCAGCAGGCTGGTCTGCCAGTTGATGTAAAAAAGCAATAACGTCCTGTAAAAAATTAACCGCCATGACAGATGGAGAAACGGGAGGGTCTCCGACTAATTTACCCGTTAATAGTGAGATATTATTTTCTGTAAAAAGTCGATTAATGGTATAAAAATAATTTAAGGCATAAATATTTTTATCGCCATTGGATGATGCCACATTAACTTGAAATGTTTGATCACTATCCACAAAGTAGAATAATGACTTATTTTTATCGTTAGCAATCTCTAATAATTTCAAATAGCTCAGGTTTCGCATAATCGCTTGCCCTTTGTGATAAAATTGCTTCATTGAATGTTCGCCAATGATTGATTTTAACCCTGAGCGATATTCTGCTGGTATTTTTGCCAGTAATTCCCGCTGTTCCTGCTGACCAAAATGAATGACTTTTAAACCTTTTTGACGGTATTCATTGGCCAACCTGATGTCTTCTTCAATGTATTTTTCAAATTGGCTATCTTCTGCAATAATCACTGAAACTTTGCTAAAAAAGCCCTCTTTTTTACCGCCATATTGGTACAATTGGCAAAGTTGCCAAATACTTTCCAAACAATTTTTCAGATGTTCAGGACGGTCGGCAATCGGAATACTTAAGAAAAAATCAAATCTTGAATCAGTATCATAATAATCCAGTAAGACTTCATACCCCCGACAAGTTGACTGATAAACTTCCAGCCAATCATCAAACTCATTCGTTTTCCACAACTCATTTTCAATCAATGATAATATTTGGGGGTATAATTCTATTAATGATTTTATTTGCTTGGATTGAGATTGTTTTTTTATGTCTAAAAGTTGTGATTCAACAGAGAGTAATGAAGGAATTTTATCTGAATAAGACTGTATAAAATCAATCAGATAAGAAAGTTGATAAGTTGCCATACATTTCAAAACTTAACGGCGAGAGGAATAATTGGGGTAAGCATCTTGGTCAATTAATAATTCAATTAAACGAATACCATGACTAAAATCCACTTGTTTAAAAAATTGCTGGCATTGTTCCGCCGTTTCAATTTTAGCGTAGTCAATTCCAAATGACTGAGCAAGCAACTGATAATCAGGGTTAATAAAATCACAATCAATAAAACGTTGATCATATTGCTGATGCTGATTTTTGCGAATTAACCCCATCGTTTGGTTATTAAAGAGTAAAATATTGAGCGAAAGATTATAGTTAACGGCCGTCATAATTTCCATACAACACATTTGAAAACCGCCATCTCCTATGAATGCAAATAAGGTGTCCGATGTTGCCATACTCGCTCCAATGGCAGCAGGTATGGCATGACCCAATGAAGAAATGCCTGAGTTTGGGTAATATTTATGGTTTTTAGATACATTGAAAAAATTCTGGGCAAAAATAATATTATCATCAAACACGGTCAACTGATTTAATTGGCATTGTTCAAGCTCATCAAAAAAGATTCTAACTAAATCAAATTGACCATTAAAGATAGCTTGACCCGATTCAACAGAGTTTGTCTTCACCATCGCTTTGTATTGCTGAAGATCAGGATAGTTTTTATGTAAAACATCCTTATGTTTACACAGTTTCATCAGCTCAGTGACTATTTCAGACACATCCCCTTGTATTGATATGTCAGCATGAAAAACCTTGTCCAATTGTTGTGGATTGATATCAACCTGAATAATTTTTTTACCGTTGAGCAATTGTTTTTGCCAAACATAACTGGTTCTTTCATTAAAACCAGCGCCTAAAAATAGGATTAAGTCAGCCTCGGCATCGATATATTGATAAGCAAAACCACTAGAGGTAACACCCAAGCTACCCAATGATAATTTAGAGCATTCATCAATCACCCCTTTACCTTTTAAACTACTGGTCACGGGAATATTTAATAAACGACTGAATTGTGAAACAACTTCGCCCGCACCAGCCCTGATACAACCATAACCCGCAAGAATAACGGGGGATTTTGATTTGGAAATCAAATCAACACATTGCTCCAACTTACCAACATCAAATGCGGAAACAGTATGAGGCGATCTAACCACAATTTCAGACAGCAACTCATCATCAATTAACTCTTTCTGTACATTATATGGGAAACTCAGCACCACTGGACCAGGCACATCTGAACTCAATAGTTTTGCCGTATGATTCAACACATTGACCAGATAGTCTGCCCGTTCAATCACTTTATGATAACGGGTAATACCCTGAAATAAAGCACTTTGATCAATGCTTCCTCCTTCCCCTGAACTTTCCTGCAAACCGCCTTTGCCAAAAATATGAGTTGGAGCTTCTCCTGTAATCACCAAGAGAGCTTGTTTATCCGCATACGCATTGCCAATACCTGTCACTAAATTGGTTGCGCCAGGGCCAGCGGTTGTAATGCAAGCCCCAATTTTGCCTGAAACACGGGCATAACCTCCCGCCATAAATGAAGCACCTTGTTCATGTTTTGCCAATACCGTTTTAATCGGAGAATCGAACAGGCTGTCATAAACAGGCAAAATATGCGCACCAGGCATTCCGAAAATGACTTCAATATTCATTTTCTCTAAAAACTTTACAATGAATTCACTAACTTGCACTTTCATCCGACAATCTTTATCTATATCGTATATTTTATACCTAAATTGACCCGTTGAGTCGTAGCTACAGAGTTCAATATGCTTAATATTCAAGACTTTTCGGGTATTTTTACGACTCTTGTAGTCAGTCTACAGGTGAGTTAAAAATAGATCGAAAAGTCTTGAATATTCAGTTCATTGGACACTCGCAATAAATTCAACTGATTAATTTAGGCTTCAAGGAACAGGGATTATATAATCTGTAAGGCAAGATTGAAACTACTTTAATAATGGGTGATCTTTGGGTAATTGCCGCGACATCCACAATGCTAATTTATGTTTCATATTTACATCACTTTCTTCTGCTTTAGCCAATGGTTGAATCAGGTTATCATGCACCAGTAACCGATAGATATATTCAGCCTTCTCTTTTGCTGTATCCGTTTCCTCAAATTCTACTGCGCCACGTTGTTCGGCAAAAATCATCCCAACCCTTATAGCCTCTTTTAATAATTTTGCTTCATTTTTTAATTTTTTCACTGATTACTCCGAACTTTAAAAATATTTTTTTATTATCCTAAAAATACTAGTCACTGATCAACAGCAAATCCCAGAATATTATCATTCATCAATTTAAAAACTGGCACGACATCTGCTACAAGAGTATTGCAAAACATAATTTTTTAAAAAAACAATTTTTCGGAGATAAACAAATGAGTTTAGATGATGCAACTTCAGGTGTAGGCGTAAGTCAAAGTGGTAAGTCTGGTGGTGATGCAGCTGGTTATGCTGGTGCTGGTGCTGGTGCAATGGGTGGAGGCGCTGGTGGATATGGCGTTGGACAAAATGATGGTGCAGGCGCTGGGTTAGGTGTTGGTGGTGATGCTGGTGCTTCTGCTGGAGCTACTGGTGCTGGCGCTGGTGATGCAACTGATAATACTTCTATCGGTTCTATCAACGTTAACGCGTAATTTTTTACTTAGTAATTTTTAAATTTATAATTTTTAGGAGAATAATATGAGTTTTGATGATGCAGCTTCAGGTGTAGGAGTAAGTCAAAGTGGTAAATCTGGTGGTGACGCAGCTGGTTATGCAGGTGCTGGTGCTGGAGCAGCTGGCGGACACGCTGGTGGTTTAGGTGTAGGCCAAGACGTTGGTGCTGGTGCTGGCGTTGGTATTGGTGGTGACGCAGGCGCTTCTGCTGGAGCTACTGGTGGCGCTGCTGGTGATGCAACTGATAATACTTCTATCGGTTCTATCAACGTTAACGCGTAATAATTAATCTAGTTTTTAGATTAATTTGGAAAGACTTTCTGTTTTTTGACAGAAGGTCTTTTTTTTGCTCAAAAAATATTACCTTCCACATAAGTAGGTAACCATAATTATAACCCCTTCCCCACATTATTTCTTGAAACAAAATAATACTCCAAAATCCTGATTCTTCATTAACTACACACATTGAGCGGGGTTTGATTTGATTTTTTATAAATTAAATTATTGAGCATGATGCTCTTTGGAAAAAATAACAAAATATTTCAGAACCACTCACATTAAGCAGGGTCTATTTTGTTTTTTTAGCATTAAATAATTCTATGCAATCAAATAGTTGATAATATTAGGTTTTTAGCAGGACGGGTAAGCGATGAGCCATCTACTGAAAAAAAGTGCTTTATTGGTGGATACGTTGCCACTTAGGGATGAAAATTAAATAACCTGGACAATATTGGTTTCAGGTTTATGTTAGTTTCGATTGATCTGATTGAACAAAACCGCTGCACTAGCTACTCTAATGCGAGGTTTTGTGATTGAGGATCAATCGAAAATGATGTAAAGATGGAAGCAATATGTTCAGGTTATTTAATTTTCATTCCTTACCCACCCTACCACTGAAAATATAGTTTTTGGTCGTATTAAATATAAGAAATAAAATATCAACCCGCTCAATGTGGATGAATACAGATATTCATTGAACATAATCCGTGCCGTTCTGTATTCACCCGAGGCTCAAATAAATAATTAATCTCTATTTAGCTTAATAAATAATGCATTTATTGAAGACTTAAAACTACTTCCCAACACCTGCTTTCCAACATATTTGAAAAGCATGGACAGCATACTAGACAAAAAACCAATTACAGATAACGCCAACTAAAATATTTGTTGAAAATACTTAATTTAGTGTATGATTCAGCCCAACATAAATAATAAATTAATAGCGATTTAACAAAAAATGAATGATAAAAAAATTACCATAGCCTTATCTAAAGGAAGAATTTTCAAAGACACACTACCGCTATTCAAGCATGCCGACATAGAACCTGTCGAACACCCCGAAAAAACTCGAAAATTAATCATTGAAACCAACCAAGCAGATGTTCGCTTTCTTATTGTAAGGGCAACTGATGTACCAACCTACGTCCAATATGGCGCGGCCGACATGGGGGTTTCGGGAAAAGATGTTATTATTGAACACGGTGGTGATGGTTATTATGAACCACTTGACCTAAAAATTGCCAATTGTCGACTCATGGTTGCCAGCCCAATTGACGAAATTGATGAACCCAAAAAACTGAGAATCGCAACCAAATATGTTAATTCTGCCAAAAAATATTTTGCCGAAAAAGGCCAGCAAGTTGAAATCATCAAACTCTATGGATCAATGGAACTCGCCCCACTAATCAACTTATCTGATAGAATTGTTGACTTAGTAGAAACTGGAAACACACTCAAAGCAAATGGATTAAAACCAACAGAACACATCAGAAACATCAGCTCACGATTGATTATTAATCGTGCATCAATGAAAATGAAACACCAGAAAATAAAAGAAATAATGAATGCTTTAGAGGAAGCAGTCACTAATAAATCACAACAAAAATAAGGGGAGGCACAAAAATAGCGTATAGTCGAACGATACAATTATTTTTATGACTTAAAAAACATTTCAGTAATGTATTTATTTACATCATCTGAATTTTTTTCTTCAGATTTACCTGCTTTTACTTTCAGTTGATAGGGAATAATTCGAGCCATTGGCTGACCAGACTCAGTCAAAATTATTTCATCGCCATCATTTGCCAATTTAACCAACTCAGACAAATTCGTTGCTGCATTATCAATATTAACTTTCATCCCAAGCCTTTGTTTTTATTCAATACAATTTAGGTAAATTATAGCTGACATATTAAATAATATATCTTCTGTTAAAACTAATTTATTAAAGTACAATAACCTCTCCATAAATCAAGTTCACAAAAAAACATGAAAAAAAACTTTGACATATTAATCATTGGTAGCGGCATTATCGGGATGACACTGGCCATTGAATTAAAAAAATTATTCTCTGACAGCCAAATTGCCATTCTTGAAAAAGAAAGCCAAATCGCACAACATGCCAGCGGTCGAAATAGTGGGGTTTTACATGCTGGTTTTTATTATTCAGCAGACAGTTTAAAAGCAAAATTTACTCGTGATGGTAACATAGCTATGCGAGACTATTGCCAGCAAAAAAATCTAAAAATCAACCAATGTGGTAAATTGGTCGTTACAAAAAATGAAGCTGAATTAACTGGGTTAAAAGAACTACAGCGCAGAGCAACAGCCAACAACGTACACCTTGACTGGATTGATGAAAAACAAGCACAAGATATCGAGCCCAATGTAAAAACACACCAAAATGCACTTTGGTCACCCAACACAGCGACAGTAGACCCCAAGGAAATAATGAATTCATTACGGCAAGATGTACAAGCCATGGGCATTACTTTATTAAAAAATACGCTTTATGTAGGTAAAATTAAAAACAAAAATGCCATCACCACCAATCAAGGCACTTTTGAGGCAAGTTACATTATCAATACGGCTGGATTATATGCCGACAAAATAGCCAATGACTTTAATTTTTCCGAACATTACAGAATACTGCCATTCAAAGGACTTTACCTATACTCAAATAACAACAAAACCAAACTCAACACCAATATCTATCCCGTTCCAAATTTAGAACATCCGTTTCTGGGAGTACATTTCACATTAACCGTTGACGGCTTAGCAAAAATTGGTCCGACCGCAATTCCAGCCTTTTGGAGAGAGCATTACCAAGGATTTGATCGGTTTAATTTCAGTGAATTTCTTGAAGTCATTGGTCGTGAATCACGTTTATTTATTAACAACAAATTCAATTTCCGACAACTCGCCTATACCGAAGTCAAAAAATATTATCGACCACATATGATTGCAGAAGCCGAAAAACTATTACAAAACACCAAGCAAATGCAATTCAATCAATGGGGAAAACCAGGCATTAGAGCTCAATTAATTAACACCAAAGATTATAGCCTGGAAATGGATTTTAAATTTGAGGGAGACAACAAATCATTTCATGTTTTAAATGCCGTTTCACCCGCATTCACTTGTTCAATACCATTTAGCCAATATTTGGCGAAGAAAATTCAGGGATTAATTGGCTAATTGTCTGCTTAACCATATCCACTGTAATAGCCTGCATACATATTGCATGACTACAGGACCGAGTGGTTCGCCCGCAACGTTTAACCCAGGACAATTTTCGCCTAAATAAAATATTCTGATCTCGACACTTTATATCTGCTTCAAACACGGTTTCATAACGACTATTTTTCCAAAAATCACCTTTACCACAAATAACTGCAGACCCTGGACCAAATAACACAACAGTTGGTGTATCGGTAATTCTTCCAAAATGAGCCATACCCGTATCGGGACAAATTAATATTTTTGCATTTGCCAGTAAATTCCACATTTGAGATAAATCTAATTGACCAGCATAAGATGTATATTGTTGATCCGAATCAATTTTAGTTACAATCTTTTCTTCACCTTTGCCACCACTCCATATAGGTGTAACATTATTGGCTTTTAAATAATTTGCTATTTCCATCCATTTCTCAGGCGCCCACATTTTTAATGCGGTACTGGCACCAACATGCAAAACAGCATAAGCAGAATCAGGTGTTGAATAATTTTGACAAGCAGGTGCTTTCCACTGATCGATATCATACAACTGGTCATTTTCACCTGACACCAAATCAGCAACCATATCACCCCATGTAGCAGGTGACTCTCGATAAGGAATTTGTTGATCAACAAACCAACTTTTATAGCTTGGGGTATCCCCAGCAAAAGCCACGATCCATTTTGCCCCCAGTGCATAGGCCAACCATGACACTCTATTATCACCAGGAATCAACGCCAAATCGTAATCAGATTGTTTTAGTAATTGTTTTAAAGTGCCGATATCTTTTGGGTCATAAGGCAATACTTCAACCCCATAAGGCTTATTTTGATACAAAATCACTGTGGATTTGGGCGACACCATGGTAATTGTTGCATTTGAATACTGCTTTCGGAGCTTAGCTAACAAGGGTGTCAACATTAATGTATCACCCAAAAGTAAGTGATGAGCAACCAGTATTTTTCGACAATCAACAGGGGGTTTTCTAAAAAAATGCAGGGGCAACTTTGACAATATCCGTGAAAAAGTCAGTAATCTTGATGGCAACCTGGACATGACAAAAAACCTGATTAAGCTAACACTTGCCTAAAAATCACTTCCATTTTATCCAGCATATATTCCATAGCAAATTCAGCTTCCGCTTTCACTCTGGCAGCTTCACCAAATTTCAAACGCATCTCATCATCATCCAAAAATTGACTAATGGCCTGCTTTAACACTCCAACATCTTCTGGCTTAACAATCAAACCATTCTTTTCATGATCTACGGCTTCGGTAATACTTCCAACAGGGGTGCTGACCACAGGCAACCCCGTCATCATGGCTTGCATTATACCTTGTGGCACACCTTCATTGGCATAAGACGGCAAAACAAATAAATCCATGGTATGCATCCAGGGAGTGACATTTCGTTGATTGCCTGAACGAATGACTTTATTTTCAATACCCAACTGCTTGATTTGTGCTTCAATATTGTCATGCTGTGGACCACCACCAACAATTAACAAAACGGCATCCTCTCGATTTAATTGAGCAAAGGCATCTATTAAATATTGATGCCCTTTCCAGCTTCTTAAAGTAGCAACAATACCAATGACTTTTTTATCTTGGGGAATATTTAATTGTTCTCTGGCTTGCTGTTTATCGCCCGCAAAAAAGAGTTCACGATCAATACCCGTGGGCACTGAAGTCATCATTTCCGCTGGAAAATTATTTTGTGATATTAAATTCTGTTTCAATTTCTCACCCGTTGTTGCAATATGCTTAACCGCCTTGGTATACAACCAACGAGTAGATTTATTATTAGATACAGGAGCAGAAACATGACGAGTCCTAACCAATACAGGAGGATTAGCCACCATTTTACTTGCCAATGCCATCAACCAACTGTCTGTTGAGCTATGCGTATTGACAATATCAATTGAATTTTTCTTCAACCATCGACGAACTGCCAACAATCCTTTGATTTTTTTACGCGCTATAGGCAATGCCACGACTGGTATATTTCGCTGTTGAGCTTCTTCATAAATTGGTGCTTGTTCGGGACACAACAAAGTAACTTCATGCCCACGCCCCAAAAAACCTTTTGCTTCCGTTAAGATTCTAATTTCCTGACCACCCCAACCACAAGATGATTCAGTATGTACTATTTTTAATTTTTTATTTTGCATACATTAATACTCACTGTTTATTTCATGCCTAATGATTGGTACAACGCCACCAAGTTTTCACTCATTTTTTCAAGATTATAAGGTTCGATTACTTCTCGCGCATTTAACCCTGCCTGTTTTGCAACATCTAATTCCACCAAAGACCTCATATGAACAGCCAAAGCATCATCATCCAGTGCATCACAAACATAGCCATTCTCCCCTGACTTTACAAACTCAGCAGCCCCACACTTGGTACTGGTGATTATTGGCAAACCTGCAGCCATTGCTTCTAAGCACACATTTGGAAAGGGATCATAAATCGTTGGTAAAACAAAAACATCAGCCATCCCATAATAAGGTTTAACATCCGATTGAGCCCCCATAAAATGCACTCGATTCTGCACATTCAATGCTTCACTCATTTTGACAAACTGTTGTTGTTTTTTATCTTTTCCAACAATCACCAAATGAGATGTTTCAGCCTGACTTTTAAAAGCTTTTAATAATGCCTCTACACCTTTGCGAACAAAACCAGAACCAACAAACAAATAAACACAGGCATCTTCTGCAATATTTAACTGCTGTCGAACGACCTTTCGATGAGATTTTAGAGATGGATTAAAAGCTTGCGTATCCACTCCACTATAAATCACATGAATTTTATCTGGATTAATCGAAAAATAGCCCAATATTTCCTGCTTAACCATTTCTGCATTACAAATAACAGCTTTCAATTGATCACTTTCAAATAATTTTTTCTCAGCTGACATTATATAGCGATGATAAAGAGAAAACTGTTGAACCAACCGAGAAATTATTGAAATATTTTGACTGCGTTGTTTTAACCACTCACGATGTACACCATCACCTGCACGATACAAATCACAACAAGCAATACGTTCATGTGACTGCACTAAATCAAATGAGTGTTCTTTCAAAGTTTGACAAACACATTTGGCAAAAGCAAAATCTCGCCAGGTTCTACCCAAATAAAACGGATTACATTTTATTCCCTGAACATCTTTTTGGGTCTGCCATTGACGTGCAATGATTGCAACATTGAGATCTTGATGACTCAATGCCTCTAATGCTCTGGAAACAAATCGTTCAGCACCACCATCATCTCGATATTTCTGCCTGATCAAACAAATATTATGTGATTTAGACATCGTTCAACCTTGCGTTAATTGCCTGAAAAACCTGATCGGTATTAATATCCATCAAACAATCACTGACTTTACTACCACCACAACCATCTTGACCACATGGACGACAAGAATGAGAAGTTGTTAAAATTTCATGAGGAACAGCCCAAGGCCCCCATTCCTGATCCCCACTCGGACCAAACAACACAACCACTGGCGTTGCCACCGCCGCGGCAATGTGCATCGGCACAGAGTCCATCCCCATAAAACAGGCGGCTTTTGCTGTTAATGCAGACAATTCTTTGAGTGACAATTCTCCACTTAAATTAACAGGCTGTTGTTTCACCCGACTTAAAATATCCTTCACCATATTCAATTCATCATCAACAGGAGCCGCAGTAATAACCACTTGTTTTTGATTAGCCTGTAATTGGTCAATCAATGTAGCCATTTTATTCACATCCCAACATTTAAACAGCCATCTTGAGGTTGGATGAATATGAATAAATTCTTTAACTTTTAACTGATGTTTGACCAACAGATCATCTATTTTAGTGGACGCATCATGACCAGAAACGAGTACCAAAGACTTTTCAGATTCATTAGGAGACAGCCCAATGCGTCGGAGTGAATCCAAATGTTTTTCGACCGTATGACGCTGACGAGCAGGCGTTGGATATAGATGAGTAAATGTTTTTTTCCAAGTACGGCCTTTTTTACCCGAATATTTGGCAGAAACCGCATAACTTGGTTTAAGATATTTTTTTAATGAAACGCCACGATTATGCTCGGTTAAGTGAATCATTAAATCATATTTTTGTGATTTTAAAGTAGATAACAACTGATATTCAGCCCTAAATTGAGCAATCAAACCCAGTTTTTTCCAGTTTCTATCAATGGTGTAAACTTGTCGAATGGCGGGATGTTCCGTCAACATTTCCTGAGTATCCTGATAAACCAGCGCATCAATTTGTAAATGTGGATGATGATTTTTTAACACTTGAAATACAGGTGAACTCAATAAAACATCACCGTGATGCCTTAATTTAACAATTAAAACATGGTTAATTTTATCGAAAGGAATGGCATCTTTTATCATTATTATTTTTTATTATCTGGAAGATTAAACGTGATACTCTAATGGGAAAACTGCACTATTAAAAATGAAGCCAAATAAGGTTATTTTTTATTTTTGAATCGTCCCTTACATGGTTTTTTTGATTCTATTAACCTATATTATAACCTAAATTAAATTTTTATTTTTTCTACTGACAATCCTATGCTCAAATTATTTTTCAAGCTTGTTATCTTAACCAGTTTATTTTATTACTCATCATTATTAGTGGCGTCTCAGTTCAATGAAGCAGCGGCGATTGAATACATCAACACATTGAGAAAACAAGCAGGTATGACACCGCTGAAACATTATTCACTACTGACAAAATCTGCAAAAAATCACGCCACTTATCTCGCAAAACATCACATACAAAGCCATTATCAATCTAAAAACAAAGCTTTATTTACAGGTAAAACAGTTAAAAATAGAGCCTATTATGTAGGATATCCCGCCTCATCCGTATCGGAAAACATTTCTCACGGCAATTCAACTTATCGTGATTCAATTGATGGATTGATGTCTGCAATTTATCATCGACTGGGATTTTTAGACCCCAGTATTGATGAAATTGGCGTGGGCAGAAGAATTTCCAATCAAACCCCCAAACGTTATCTTTATGTTTACAATATGGGAAATTCATGGCAACGAAAACTCTGCCAAACAGGATCATCCAACACTTATGGACGACATTATGTCAAATCCTGTAAAAATTCTAAAACTAAAATCAAAGTAGAAACATATGATTTTCAAAAACAACATCGATTAAAAAACAACCCTTCCATCATTCTCTGGCCACCTGCCAATTCACACCAAATCCCACCCGTTTTCTTTGAAGAAACACCTGATCCACTACCCGACTATTCAGTCTCTGGTTACCCTGTTTCAGTGCAATTTAATGAACATTTTTTTGGCCAGGTTAAATTAATTCATTTCATCATCAGAGATGAGCAAGGTAATAAAATCACCAACACGCGTCTACTCACTCATACAACTGACCCCAATGATGACTTGAAAAAGTCACAATTTGTACTTTTCCCCTTGAATCGACTTAAATGGGACAGTCAATACCGTGTCGATATCAAATATCAGCACAAATCACAGACTCACCGCCTTCAATGGACTTTTAACACCACCAAACCAGCACACCCCCTATTTACTTTAAAAGGTCACGCTGAAACCATTGGCATTAAATCAGGCCAATCAGTCTTGGTTTATGTGCCACCCACTCATGGCAGCGCCTCAATTGGAGACATCAACTGGTCCAAACCCAAGCGCATTAAAGTCAAAGTCAGTACAGCAATAGACAAGAATACCGTTAAACTGACTATAAATGGACAACATTGTGATACGGTCAAATTCAAAATATCTAATAATCGTTCATTTAACGTAAAATTAATTCGCCAAACCCAAACTGATAAAATTTCAAATACTCCAACCAATGACTTTCAAGAATGCCTTAAAGCACCTGATACGGGACTTAAAACGTTTACAATCCATCAAAACAATCAACAATTAAAAACTTCATCCAGTGATCATTTTGCGGTATTTCTTGACCCCGTTTTTGACAATGAAGGTTTTGGAGATATGTCCTGGAAATACACCAAAGGCATGACGATCAAAATCAAACGATTCAACAATCAAACCATCATCTTAACCATCAAAGGCAAAAGAAATCATCTGGCTAAATTTAAAACAGCCTCAGGAAAAGAGTTTACGGTGAAAATAAGATGATTTAAAAACGAGCATCAAATAAAACAAGCAAACATTTCACCAAAAATCATCTTCATCTACCCAAACACCTCCGCTCATCCATTCTTCATTACATCATTATTGTTGATTGATATACGATAAAGCCACTCAACATAAATACAATTAAATAAATTTTTACCTGTCATAACAACTGACTACATGGAACACAGATGAATCGTAAATACTTAACTATTCTCTCGATAACAATCGCTGTAACCACTGTTTTTTTGTTAATGCCTACCAATGAACCCTCAACACCATTAAAACAAACATCGACAAAAGAACAAACACAACAAACACACCATAGACCACAATCTACAATCAGCGATAATCAACAGAAAAACTTTACCCAAAGATTACCCAAACCATCTCCAGCATCCTATCAAACAAGACAACCCAAGCTCACACCAGAACAAGCCATTAAACAATTTCATCAAACCCGAAACCATTTAAAAGCGGATCCGACTGTCAGTGAAGCTGAACGTATTAAAACTCTTGAACATCTTGCTCTGGCTTTGTGGGGTAAAGATGCTGTTATACCAGAAGAGACGGAGCAAGATCGTCAACAGCAACAGTTAATCAAAGAACAAATAATCATGTTCAAGCAAAACATTAAAGGCATCCAGCAAGATAATTCTCTATCCCAAAAAGACAAAGCCATTGCCATCAAAAAAATCTACATAGATTTTGTCAATTCACCCAATTAGGCATCTATTTCCATAGGAACAAACATGAAAACCATGACACTTTTATTATCGACATTGATACTACTACAATCCAACTTTGCTATGTCAAGTCAATGCGGACATCTCTATGGAGAACCTACTGGAGATATTTTTCAAACAAAAATTGATCAGCTCACCCATACAACAAAAAGCAGTGACAATGAAGTCATTAATCTGGCTGATGCAGTGGAAGATTATCAAAAAAGAATTGAATTAAGAGAACAAGCCAAAAGATTCATTCATCTCTACACTTTATTTATTGAAGACAATAAAACAGGACTTGAATCTGCCGCTCATCTGGTTAAAAAATCACAATTGGATAATGTTGAAGTTAATTTAATTTACAGCCCAGTCGCTCAAATATCAACTTCACCCAAAATAATCACAGGCTTACGCAACATGGGTATTAACGTCCGCCCTTATTTCCCAAAAAATGCACAAGGTGTCGTTTATCAGACAATTTATGGTGCACACAAGAAAGCACTCATCGTTGATAGCAAAAAATATGGCATAGAAGCCATTGTTGGTGGACGTAATATTGGTGACAATTATTTTGCCAATATACCCGATGATGATAAAGCGGGTTTTCCCAATATCTGGAAAGACAGCGACATATTAATAAGAGGTTCGGTTCTGCATGAATTAGTTGATGATTACATCTACAGTTTCAATCGCCATAGCTGGAAAGATGACAAAATAATTGAATGTAATAATGGAAAATCTCAGTGCGATTATTATCCTAAAGTGACGACCAGTGAAAATGCCATTCTATCCGATATGCGCTTACTGGAAAATGAACCTGATGAAAACAAAGGTAAAGGTATTTTTGAAATCAATGATATGTATGCTGAACTATTGGCTCAAGCACGCTACACCGTTGATATTCAAACCCCCTACTTCATCCCACAAGCACCACTATTAGACAAACTACACGAAGCATTGAGTAATGGTGTCAAAGTTAGAATTTTGACCAATTCTATCAGAGGAAACGACCTCGGAACACCTTTGTTTTATGCTTCCGCTTACTATTGGAAAAAGTTAATTGAAAATGGTGCAGAAATTTATTTATGGGATTTACCTGAATCAAAAGTTGACAAAGAAATCAGACGAACCATGCACTCAAAAATCATCACCGTAGATGACTGTATTACCATGCCAGGCTCCTGGAATTTTGATGGACGCTCCTATGCTTGGGAAAATGAATATGCATTTCCTATTTACAACCCACTGATCAGTCAACAATCAACCGAACTGTTGAATGAAGAACTTGCTCTTAATGGTATTGTACAGGTTGATAAAGAATGGTTGGAAACTAATTTCACTTCCTGGGATTATATTAAAGCCTTTTTTTATTCCAAATTACTGTCAAAATATTTGTAGCATTGCTAAGGAATGGGCACGAAATAACTTCCCGTTCTTAATTTCATCTTCACTTCACCTTCAAACGATCTTCAATCATAAAAGCTCAGAATAGAGTGACTATTCCTACACTTTTATTCAATCAGATCATTTGAATTTAAAATAAATAAGACACCAAGAACGGGAAATTATTTCATACCCGTTCCTAACAAAAAAACTTAAATTTTCTTCGTTAGTTTCTGATGTAGATCAAAATACACCTCCCAAAATCAAGCTAAACTACTAGCTGAAAATACGACTTTATATTTTGGGAGAATATCATGTCAAAACAATATGTATTTGCTTATGAAGACGGCGATGGCCAGAATAAAAAATTATTAGGTGGCAAAGGTGCAAATCTTTGTGAAATGACACAAATTGGTCTCAATGTCCCTCCTGGTTTTGTCATTACAACAGAATCATGTCTGGATTTTCTTAAAAACAGCAAACTCCCTGAAAACTTGCTTGAGCAAGTGAAATCAAACATTCAACAAATGGAAATAAAAACGGGAAAAACCTTTGGTAAAGGAGACAATCCTCTACTGGTTTCAGTTCGTTCTGGGTCTGCGATGTCAATGCCAGGAATGATGGACACCATATTAAATTTAGGATTAAATCCAAAAACCTTACAAGGCTTAATCAAGCACACTCAAGATGAACGTTTTTCCTATGATGCCTATCGACGATTTATTCAATTATTTGGCAATATTGCTTTAAATATATCTGATGATATTTTTAATGAACAGTTTAATGAAGTCAAACAAAAAGCAGGCATCAAGATTGATGTTGCACTCAACACAGAGCATTTAAAAGAGATCTGTGAGCGTTTTTTAACCATTGTTCAACAACAAACAGGCAAACCCTTCCCAGAAGATGTCTATCAACAACTGGAATTAGCCATTAAAGCGGTGTTTAAATCATGGTCTGGGAAACGAGCCATAGACTATCGAAAAGAATTTAACATCACCCCAGCAATGGCCAACGGAACTGCGGTTAACATTGTCACCATGGTGTTTGGTAACATGGGTCAAAATTGTGCCACTGGGGTAGGCTTCACCCGTGATCCTGGAACGGGTGAAAACGTACTGTTTGGAGAATACCTAGTCAATGCACAAGGAGAAGATGTGGTTGCAGGTATTAGAACCCCAAAACCTGTTCAGGAAATGGCTGATGAAATGCCTGAAATGTATCATCAACTTATCCAACTTCGAAACAAATTAGAAACTCATTATTGCGAAATTCAGGATTTTGAATACACCATTGAAAAAGGTATTTTATACTGCTTACAAACTCGTCATGGCAAAATGAATGCCACAGCAATGGTACGCACTTCAGTTGAAATGACTAATGAAAAATTAATCAGCCAGTCACAAGCTTTAATGCGAATTAATCCCGCTCAACTGGAGCAATTATTACACCCGCAACTAGACCCTAAAACCAAAGCACAACCCATTGCGATCGGATTGCCCGCATCACCTGGAGCAGCTTATGGAATTTGTACATTTGAGGCTGATAAAGCAGTGCAATTAAATACGGCAGGTCATGAGGTTATGCTGGTCAGAGAAGAAACCAAACCAGAGGATATTCATGGATTCTTTGCTGCCCAAGGCATATTAACCAGTCGTGGAGGAAAAACATCACATGCAGCAGTGGTTGCTAGAGGCATGGGAAAACCTTGTGTTGCTGGAGCAGAAGGCATAAAAGTTGATGTATTTAAAAAACAAGCGGTTATTGGTGAAACCACGATCCATGAAGGTGATTTAATCACCATTGACGGCAGTAATGGCAATGTTTACTTGGGAAAAATCGAAACCATTCCCCCAGCATTTTCAGATGAATTAAAAACTTTGCTGGAATGGGCTGACCAAACAGCCACCTTAAAAGTATTGGCAAATGCAGATACTGAAACCGCAACCCGCAATGCATTAAAATATGGTGCAAAAGGTATTGGATTATGTAGAACTGAACGTATGTTCAATGGCCAAGATCGCCTACCATTAGTCATTGAGATGATACTGGCAGATAATAAAAAAGACCGACAAAATGCACTAGACAACCTATTGCCCATTCAAAAACAAGATTTCAAAGTTTTATTCAATATCATGAATAATAAAACCGTCACCATTAGACTGTTAGACCCTCCCATACATGAGTTTTTACCCACTGAACAACAATTGGTTAACGATATTGAAGAACTCCAACAACTTCAAATCACCATTAAGGGTGTCAACAAGCTTTATGCTTCACGTAGCTATTTAAAATCTACCAACCACTTTAAAACCATGAAAGCCCCTTTTGATGAAGAAGGTGAGTCTCTTATTGAAGAAGCCATTGCAAAAAAACAGTTGATTTTAAAAACAGTCAGAGAGCTATTTGAAGTCAACCCAATGTTAGGTCATCGTGGTGTACGCCTTGGAATCACCTATCCTGAAATTTACAAGATGCAAATTCAGGCTATTTTTGAAGTAGCAGCCGAATGCATCCAACAAGACATTAATATTTTTCCTGAAATCATGATACCCCAAGTTTGTACTGCTGAAGAATTAATTACCGTCAAACAATGGGTTGATCAACTCCAAAATCAAGTTGAAAAACAATACAAAGTAACACTTAATTATAAATTCGGTAGCATGATTGAAGCAGTCAGAGCTTGTATGTGTGCTTACGATCTTGCAAAAACTGCCGAATTTTTCTCTTTTGGAACCAATGACCTAACCCAAGCAACTTTTTCCTTTTCCAGGGAAGATGCAGAAAATAAATTTTTACCGTTATATATTGATAACAAGATACTTCAAAACAATCCTTTTGAAGTATTGGATACCCAAGGCGTTGGAAAACTAATGGAAATGACTCTTGAATGGGGAAAACAAACTCGTCCTGATATTAAAGTAGGTATCTGTGGTGAGCAAGGAGGACATCCTGAGTCTATTCATTTTTGTCACCAAATTGGGCTGGACTATGTTTCTTGTTCCGCACCTAGAGTCCCCATTGCCAGACTAGCAGCGGCACAAGCGGTATTAAGCACAAACCAATAACCCTAGTTATCAAAGGTTATATAACCCAGATCAATGACATTTTCATTATTTAGAACTAGACTAATATTAGTATTTAAATTATTGATCGGGGCAACCGTCATGAGTATTGAATTTGAATGGCATAAAAAATGGGAGATTGGCGTTAAATCATTGGATGATGAACACAAAGATTTGTATGACCTGATAAACCAAGCAGCTCAATCTATTAACGAGCAATCTTCCCAGGAAAACATCATCCAAATACTGGAAAAATTACTGGAACATTCTAAAGAACATTTTAGAAATGAAGAGTATTTTATGCTGGAAATGAATTACCCCAAAAGAATTCAACATACAAGAGAACACAGTATGTTAGTTGCCGAAACAATCCTGATGATAAAAGATGCCCGAACATCGCAAACTATTTTAGATTGTGGCACGGTACACTCATTAAAACATTGGTTACTCGGTCATGTATTGTCCAGTGATAAAGAAATGGCTGATTATTGCATCAATAAGCAGGACTGCGTGCCGCATAAATTTAATTCAACCTACAGTACAACAATAGAATGCAACTTTATAGTCACTTAGAAATGGACATAAAATATGTCTTTACAGTAATTTTTCATTCTTTCAATAAGGGGGAAGAAAAATAAATAAATATCCAATTTTTGTTCGACTTTGAGGCGAAAAAATAGGCGTGTAGTCGTTCTACATAACTATTTTTGTAGCAAAGAAGACGAACAAAAGATTAGAATAAGATTTTTCGAATCTTATGCAACGTGTCAAGTTTATTTGTTGCGAGTTGCCTACGGAACGATTCAAAATTAACCTTTACATTTCTCGACCTTTTGCCCACAAACTTCGTTACTCAAACAGTTGATAGCTCGAGTAAATGAGCATTTTTAGTCAAATTTTGCCTTGTTTTGGAGAAAATCTGCATTCTCGGACAACCTCCTAGGAGGTTGTCCGAAAATAGAGTTTGTGAAATTTACACCGCAACATATTGCGTTTTATTACTTGATAATACACTGTATATTGTGGTTAATTTTTAAAAGTTTGCATTCTCGGACAGCCTCCTAGGTTATTTAATTTTTATCCTTTATTCTTTTCGGGTCAAATCAACTAACTTCAATCAACTGTACTGAGCCATCTTCATTGATTTCCGTAGTATGCCCCTTAGGTTCTTCAAAAAATAAAACAAAGCTGAATATAACAATAGCGGCAATACTAATAACCATGAAAAATGAACTGGCATCCATGAAGCTGTAGGCTGTTAGAAATGTTACAGCACCTACATTACCATATGCTCCCGTCATTCCTGCAATTTGTCCTGTCATGCGTCGTTTGATAAGTGGAACAATTGCAAACACAGAGCCTTCACCCGCTTGTACAAAGAAAGAACAGAACATTACCGCCAACACCGACAATAAAATGGGCCATTCATTGGTGATATTACTGAGAATAAAATATCCCACTGACAATCCAGCAATTAATATTGCCATCGATTTACGTCGGCCAAATTTATCACTTAACCAACCTCCAGTGGGCCTTGCAACCAAATTCATTAATGCAAAAGCACCACCTAATAAACCAGCTTCAGTAATACTCAAATCACTATAGGTATCAAGAAAAAATCCTGGCAACATTGATACGACAGCCAGCTCAGACCCAAAAGTTACAAAATATGCCCAATTCAGTATTGCCACTTGTTTGAATTTGTATTTTTGATGATCTGCTACACCATGACTAAACATTTCCTTGTTAACTTTATAAATTTGACTGAACTGAAAAATCATGATGATTATCAACGTCACATATAGAATATTTGCAGTTGAATCTGTCAGTAAACCAACGCCAACAGGTGATAATTTCCAGGTTAAAACAGACAGTGCAATGTACATTGGAATATTCATTAGCAGGTAAAAATAAAAGTCTTTTTTACTACTGACTTCAAGTCCACCCGATTTTTTTGGCTTGAAATAAGTTGATCCTTTGGGTGTGTTGCGAGCTCTGAAATAAAAGAAAACACCATAAATAAAAGCCATAACACCTGTTGAAGCAATAGCATATCTCCAACCATCATCACCGCCAAAAACATAAGCAGCAATGGATGGTAATGTCCATGCAGCCGCTGTTGAACCAAAATTTCCCCAGCCACCATAAATACCTTCCGCAATACCCACTTGCTTTGCTGGAAACCATTCACCGACCAAACGTATACCAATGACAAAACCTGCACCGACAAATCCTAAAAGAAATCTAAACAGTGCCAGTTGCTCATAAGTCTGACTCATTGAAAAGGCGATACATATAAATGAAGATATAATAAGTAACCCACTGAAAATATATCGGGGTCCAAACTTATCAACCAGAATTCCAATGACAATTCTTGCTGGAATGGTGAGTGCGACATTGAGTATGAGCAAAGCTTTCCATTGCGCCAATGTCAGATTGAAAGACTCCATGATAAGAGGTTTTAATGGAGCATGACTAAACCAGATAACAAATGTCAGAAAAAATGCAAACCAGGTCAAGTGCAAGGTTCGTATGTTTTCTTGTTTAAAATTTAACAGATTTAAGTTCATAGAACTCATAATAGACTCCATAAAGTAATGTAATATAAAATCAACAATTTCAATATGGAAATAGCATATAACATGCCACAAACAACAATAACCAATAATAACAACAAGATACAATTGTTTTTACAAACATTATTCGGTATAAATATACAATACACTTAATCTTAACGTGTTATTTTGGTGCAAACAAAAATACATAATATAAATTAACAAATACGAGGCAATGGATCATCCTCTAACTCTTCCAGCAAACGCTCGCCACCAAGCTCTGTATGCAATATCACTCGACCTTTACCTTGCTCTATTTCACCCACAACACACGCATCTTGACCATTGGAAATCTGCTGCCATTTAGACATCAACTGATCTGCTTGATCAGCTTGTACAATGGCCACAATTCGACCTTCACAAGCCAAATAGAGAGGATCATAACCCAACATTTCACAGACAGAATTGACCTCATCTTTAATGGGAATTGAGCTTTGCTGTAATCTCACATTAAAGTGGGTTGCCTGAGCTATTTCATGACACACGGAAACAAGCCCGCCACGAGTAGGGTCACGCATAAAACGTACGCCCTTTTGTTGATAAGCAATTTTAGCTAGATTCAATACACTGGCAGAATCAGATTTGAGATCGCCACTTAAACCAAATTGTTGTCGAGCCAACATGACGCAAATACCGTGATCTCCCAAAGAACCACTGACCACTATTTTATCACCATCTTGAATCTGATTAAGACCTATTTGTAAACGGGGATCTTTGACCCCAACACCCGATGTTGCAAAATAAACACCACCGCCTTCCCCACGATTCAGAACTTTGGTATCACCAGCCACAATTTTTACACCGATATCACTGGCAGCGTTAGCCATGCTATCAACAATGATTTCTAATTCCGCAATAGCCATGCCTTCTTCAATGAACGCACTGAGCGTCAGATAAAGTGGTACGGCACCCGATACAGCCAAATCATTGGTTGTTCCATGAACAGCCAATGATCCAATATTACCGCCAGGGAAAAATAAAGGCTGAACAATAAAACCATCGGTACTGACCATGAGTTCACCCGCTGGTGGAAAAATTTTGACCGCATCTGCCTGGACATCAATATTTCCATTAGCAAACTTTTTAGCGAACACCTGTTCAATTAATTCACGCATAAAACGTCCACCGTTACCATGCGCCAATGAAATGTATTTATTGTCCATGTTTTGCTCCCCACTCCATCAATTGTCCAAAACTGATTCCAGCATCATTACAAGGTATTTTACTGGCAAGCAACACGTTAAAACCATTAATTTTTAGTAATTCAACCGCATTCTCGACCAATCGCTTATTTTGAAAAACACCGCCAGTCAATCCCACATCACTGATACCAAAGCGTTCTCTCATCCTGATAGCTAGCGCTAACAAGCTTCTTACCAAACTATTATGAAACATCATAGAACGATACTCCTGACTTTTCGAGTCATCTAATAACATATCAACAAGAGGCGCCCAGTCAATTTCTTCAATATCTTGTGTGTGTGTGATCGGTAAATCAATCCACTGACTTCCCTGCTGACAAATTGACTCCAGTTGCATGGGGCCTTGCCCTTCAAAACTGACATTATCACCCAGACCAATCAGGCATGATGCGGCATCGAACAGTCGTCCAACAGCACTGGTGACAGGACTGTTGATATTTTTCACCCATGCCTGTTTTAACAATGAGATTTCGGCAGTCATTGGCATCACATCAAGATCCAATTCCCAACCAATAGAGACAGCACTACGCCACGGTTGCCTTGCAACTTTATCATTACCTGGTAATTTAAATTGTCTTAACTGCCCAGTGTGCTGCCAAGTTGCTGGTTGCCCCACCAAGGTTTCACCTCCCCATAAAGTTCCATCAACACCCAAACCAACACCATCCCATGCAAACACAATGAGATCACCTTGATGCCGATGCTCACCATACAATGCAGAAGCATGTGCAAAATGATGAAAAATAGTATTAACCGATATGCCTTGTTTTTTTGCCCAACGACTATTGGGATAACTTAGATGAGCATCACACAACACTATTTCAGGCTGAACTCGATAAAGTGACTGTAAATCATCGATCACTTTTTCAAAAACATCCTGACTTTTCAGTGATTCTAAATCACCAATGTGAGGTGAAACTACCATCCGATCATCCCAACCCAAGGCAATGGTATTTTTGGTGAATGCCCCCACCGCAAGACAAGGTTGTTCAAATTGAAATGGCAAACGTAGCTCAAGTGGCGAAATACCTCTTCCTAAACGAATGGGATACGCTTTATGATTGACAATACGATAAACAGAATCATCTGCGGGTCGATGAATGGGACGATTGTGATGTAAAAAACCATCAACAATTCCGCTCAAACGTTGTTCAACCTCATCATTATCAGTCATTACTGGTTCGCCACTGATATTGGCTGAAGTTGCAACAATCGGAAGTTTCAGTTGATCCAGCAACAAATAATGCAATGGACTGTAAGGTAACATAGCACCAACCCCTTGAAGTGTCGGTGTTATGTATTGAGACAAACCTTTAACGGGTTGATCCATAATGACGATAGGACGCTGTGGATGTTGGACCAATATTTGCTGTGCAATTGTTAAATTAACGAAATCATTCAGGCATTCAACTTCATCATCTCCCAAACTAGGAAATAACACGGCTAGAGGTTTATCAGATCGTTTTTTACGTCTTCTAAGCTCCAATACAGCATAATCATTCGTCGCATCACAACAGATATGGTAGCCACCAATACCCTTGACGGCAATAATTTGACCCGATTTCAATGCATCAACAGCTTTAATTAGGGCGTTCTCACCCTTACAATGCTGAGAACCGTCATTCAACACAAAATTAATGGTCGGTCCACAGTCTGCACAAGCAATCGGTTGGGCATGAAATCGTCGATCCAATGGATTACTGTATTCTGCCTGACAGGCATCACACATTTCAAAATCCGCCATAGTCGTAACAGGCCTATCATAAGGTAGGTCTTTAATAATGGTATAACGTGGGCCACATTGGGTACAATTAATAAAGGGATAACTATAACGATGATTTTTTGGATCACGCAAATCTTTAACACAGTCTACACAGATGAAATAATCGGGAGGCAATGAGACATCGGCTTTAATATTTGATTCACTTGGCTTGATAATAAATTGGCAAAAATTAATCAATGCTGGAAATTCAGATTCTTCAATAATTCGTGGTTCAGCCAATGGTGGCGCTTGACTGATAATCCCATCTATAAATGAAATAACATTTGGCTCAGCACCTTCAATGACTATTTCAACAATGCCCGTCAAATTAACAACCCAGCCATGCATTTGATACTGATGAGCTAATCGATAAATAAATGGGCGAAAGCCAACACCTTGCACATGACCATCCACAATTATCCGCTTAGTGAGTTTATCCATGTTAAACAGACTCTCTTAAACCACCTGCCCACCAAATTCGACAAGCCCCCTCATCAGAAACCATACAAGGACCAATGGGGTGCTGAGGCGTACAAGCAGTACCATAAAGTTTACACTGATTGGGATAACGCTTACCTAAAACAACTTTTGTACAATCACAACCTGGAGGCATTTTTCCCGCCATGTTTCGGGCCTCATCCCGATAATTTGGAAAATGAACATTGACATCAGACTGCCTATAATTTTCATTAAGCTCAAAACCTGATTTTGGAATAACGCCCACACCACGCCAGGTTGCATCCACCACATTCATCACTTTATTAATGGTATTTTTGGCCCAGACATTGCCTTCTGGCAACACCAGTTCAGGATAACAATTATCCAAAAAATAGTTATTTTCTATTTTTTGTCGCAACACTGAATACATGGCAGCCAACAATGTTTCTGGAGTAAATCCTGCAATGGCTGCAGGCAAATGGTGTTTTGTCACCACAAAATCCCACTCACTTTCTCCCATTACCGTTGCCACATGACCAGGTGCAACCAAAGCATCAAAACCTGGTGTTTCTGAATCCAGTAATAAAGCAATGGCAGGCCAGGTCAATCGACCTGATAATAACAACAATAAATTATCGGGAATACCTTGTGCAATCATCGCTGCCGTTGGAGCCGTTGTGGTTTCAAAACCTGCCGCAAAAAACACAATCGTATCATCAGGGTGATCATTGGCAATCTTCACTGCTTCCATAGGAGATGCAATTGGAACAACACTTGCTCCAGAGGCTTTGGCCTGTTCCAGTGATTTAATGTCTGATTTTTTCACATTGACGGGGACACGTAACATATCACCATAAGTCACCAGTGTTATGGGTTCTTTAAGTGCCAATTGTATGGCTTGATAGACATCTTCTTCGGGACAAATACAGACAGGACAACCTGGCCCTGGGATTAATTCAATATTTTTAGGTAAAGCACCACGAATACCAGACATAGTGATAGAACGCTCATGACCACCACAAACATTCATGATTTTGACTGTTTCTTTTATCGGCAATTCATGTATCAGCTTCAGCCATTGTTTTGCATTAATTGACATAATAAATCACCCATGCGAATGAGAATGCTCATGAAAATGGCCACCACCAGTTTGTATTGTTGGACGAACTATTTTACCAGACAGTCTCTTTTTATTTTGTTGTTTAACCTGTGATTGCAACCAGCCAAACCAATCGGTTAAATCGCTACTACCCTTATTAGATACAGATATAAATGGTACATCACTGGCTAATTGACGCAGTGATTGCTCTGCCCGTTTCACGTCAAAATCATCAAGATAAGGCAATAAGTCAATTTTGGTTAACAAAACCATATCGGCAACACGAAACATGACAGGGTATTTTGCGGGTTTATCATCCCCCTCTGTGACTGATAATAAAGTGACATTCAAATGATGCCCTAAATCAAAACTGGCAGGACAAACTAAATTACCCACATTTTCGATAAATAAAATATCAATATCATCCAGATTAATTTGATGCAACGCATCGTGTACCATGTGGGCATCCAGGTGACAAGCCGTTCCTGTGACGATTTGAATTGCCTCAACACCTTTGTTTCGAATACGTTGAGCATCATTTTCAGTTTCCAAGTCACCTTCTATCACTGCTATTTTGAATGTATCTCTCAATTGCTCAATGGTTTTTTCTAACAAGGCTGTTTTACCTGAACCTGGCGAAGACATTAGGTTAATCGCCAAAACCCCATGCACATCAAAATGATGACGATTATGCATTGCTTGATGATCATTTGCCGACAATAATTTTTTTAACACCGTCACAGCAGAATGACCGTCTTCTGTTTTTTCTTGAACACCACCTGTTTCAATCAAGTGTTGATTGCCAGGGGTAATATTACATCCACAAGTATCACACATATTATTATCCTCAATAACATAAGTATATGAATCTAATTATGATCACCTTCTAAGTAACATGAAATTGAAATGTTATTTTTAGATGGTTGAACGCACCGTTCTCAGGTGCTACTTAGCATCTAATGTTTTTCTTTTACACTAACCAAACCAATTGTTTTTAAGATCATTTCATCGCCACTGATTAATTGTGTTTTATAATCACCACAATGCGGACAGATTAATTTATTAACCAAAACCTCTGACTGCTGATTACATTGTAAACAGCGAATTTTTATTGGCATTGCTTCTATTTCAAGCATTGCATCTTCAGCTATTGTCCCCATTCTGGCAATACCGTAAGCATTTAATAATAATTTTGACTCAATACCAGACAACGGTCCAATCTGAACAATGATTTGATCCACACTTTCAGCATAATTTTCTTTTGCAACCTGGTCAACTTGCTCAATCAACGCCTGACAAACAGATAGCTCATGCATTGCCAACCTCCACATTAGGTTCGAGAGAAGACAACATTTCATCATACAATTCCCATGATGAACGCGCTTGCTGTTCTGTCATTTTTTGAATGGCATAACCCACATGTACCATTACAAAATCACCCACTTCAACAGGTTCACCTTGCATCATGAATAAATTAACATCACGTTCAACACCCTTTGCTTCACATCGAGCAACAAATTGATCAATCGACTTAATTTGCATTGGAATGCCTAAACACATATCATATTATCCTAATTTTAAGGAATGGGTACGAAATAAAAATGCCAACAAATAGCGTATTAATTTTAGGTATTGGCAACAATCTATTGTCTGATGAAGGTGTGGGTATCCATGCCATCAACTACTTACAACAACGTCTCCCATCGTCTAACGCAATAACACTACTTGATGGCGGAACTCTCAGCTTTACCCTAGCAACCGTTATAGAAGAATCAAATCATCTCATCGTGATTGATGCGGCACAACTCAACCAATCCCCAGGAACTTGTCAAACATTTATTAACGCAGACATGGATCACTTTCTGGGAACAACCAAACGCAGCGTACATGAAGTGGGATTACTAGACCTCCTTGACATTTCCAGACTGGCAAATCATCTACCTAAAAACAGAGCACTCATTGGTATTCAACCAAAAATTTTAACCTGGGGAGAAAATCTCAGCCCTGCTGTTGCACCATCATTAGAAATTGCATTAAACAAAACCAAAGAACTACTTCACCTGTGGTCTATTGTATAAAAACCAATTAATCAGAGCATTGACTAGGGTCAATAATCCAGTTAAATAAATCAATATTTTTATAAAATGGACAAAAAACAATTCCACAATTTTTTGATTATGTTTGATTGATTTAAATAAGCATAAAATTACACGACTAAATAAATAGCCTAAAGATTAGGGTAAAAAAATTTTAGAGTTGTTTAAATATTAGGAATGGTGGCCAGGGGCGGAATCGAACCGTCGACACGAGGATTTTCAGTCCTCTGCTCTACCGACTGAGCTACCTGGCCATTATTTAGATAAAATTGAAAAATACTTACTAACATCAATGCGGAAGCAAATACTGGATGTGTAGAGTACATGATATCCACGAAATCAGTCAAGAGAAAAACAAATATTTTTATATCATTTACTTAAATTTATATTAAGCCAACATACAAAGAATATACACTCAGGTATCTCTCAAATTAATCTTTGTTGAATAAAATCATTGTTTTTGGTTTAATTGGCAAAAATTATTTTAATCTCAATTTTTGAAAACAACATTTACCTCAAAACTTTACAATCTAATCTAAAACAACTTATCACTTCAAGTACCGAATCGGTTAGTGTAAGTAATAAACTCAGGAGCAGTCTATGAGACCCAGTGGTCGCCTACAAGATGAATTAAGAACCGTTAAACTCACCAGAAATTATACCAAACACGCAGAAGGTTCGGTACTGGTTGAATTTGGTGATACCAAAGTATTGTGTACCGCTTCAATAGAAGAAAGAGTTCCCCGGTTTTTAAAGGGAACAGGTCAAGGTTGGGTGACAGCTGAGTATGGCATGTTACCTCGCTCCACAGGAAGTAGAATGAGAAGAGAAGCAGCCTCGGGTAAACAAGGCGGCAGAACACTGGAAATACAGCGTTTGATTGCACGATCACTACGTGCGGTGGTTGACTTGAAAATATTAGGCGAACAAATGATTACTGTTGACTGTGATGTTATTCAAGCCGATGGAGGTACACGCACAGCATCAATTACTGGAGGCTATGTAGCCATGGTTGATGCCGTTAATCACTTAATCAGCAATAAAAAAGTTAAAAAGAACCCATTATTAGGTTATGTCGCATCAGTTTCAGTTGGTATATGTCAAAATACACCTGTATTAGATCTTGATTATGCCGAAGACTCAAATGCTGAAACAGATATGAATGTTGTCATGAACGATGCAGGTGCTTTTATTGAAATCCAAGGCACTGCAGAAGGTCATGTATTTAATCGTGAAGAATTAGACCAAATGTTGGCACTGGCAGAAGACGGTATCAATCAATTGGTTGAAAAACAAAAAGAAATATTGGAAGAATAATTAGGAGACTACCCGAGAACTCAGGTCTTCTTCAGAACAAGGTAAAATTTGGCGAAAAAGTGTAGCTTATATGTTATAAATGAACATTTTAAGCCAGATTTTAGCGCAGTTATGGAGGAAAAAGGTGTTCTAGGAGGCTGTCCGAGAACTCAGATTTTCGTCAAATCAAGGCATAAAATTGTCGAAAAAGCGCAGTTTACATGTGTAAATGAGCATTTTGAGACCATTTTTAACGCAGAGTTGGCGGAAAGATGAG
>Ga0233443_1000713_pt1 | contig 34349 bp, 29 predicted proteins | sample SI_123_September_2_FD_182784 | JGI IMG/M metagenome (GOLD analysis project Ga0233443, IMG submission 182784) | Seawater microbial communities from Saanich Inlet, British Columbia, Canada - SI_123_September2016_200_MG | ecosystem: Environmental > Aquatic > Marine > Inlet | place: Canada: British...
TTGACGAAAATGTAAATAAATTAAATAAAATACACCGTCAATCTGGTGGATTATTATTGGACTCAATTTATAAAATGACTAGAAACGAAATAATTGCTTATAATACTGTAAATGATAATACATTATATTTGAAAAATATTAATGAAATAAATGAAGATAATATTCATCATCAATTACAAAATTTAATTAGTGATAACAATCTGAATATTGATAATTGCAAATTTATTTGCCCTTTCAAAACAGATAATAAATTTATTCATACAGGAAGAATAAATAGTATTTTACAAAACATATTCAACCCTATTTTAGAGGCAAATTATAAAGCAAATGTGAAATATAATAAAATACCGTTTCGTCCAAATGACAAAATTATTAGAACTGAAAACAGTTACGATGATAATATAATGAGGGCCAACGGTCAAGAAGCAACTATTGTAAACTATGATGGAAACATGATTGATATATTATATGAAGGGGATGAAAATAAAGTAAAAATTGATATCCATGAATTATACGATGCGTTTGAATTAAATTATTGTATCACTACACATAAATCACAAGGCAGTCAATATGAAAATGTTATATATCTAATTGATGATAAAGCAACCGATTTTTTTGTTGACCATACAAATATTTACACAGCTATATCACGAGCTAAAAGCAGATGCATTATATATACCAATTTAAATAAGTTTGAAAAATATCAAAAAAAATATAGTGATAGAGTATCGCTTTTTATGGAAGAATTTAATGAATATGATATTATGTAAAACAATTATTTTAAATTTGATTTTTAATATTTGTGTATAATATAATAAAAATGTCTGAAGAGTCGTTTTTTAATTTTATTATATTATTTTCTTATTTTGTCCTATTTTCTTCTTATTTTGGATTGAGTCTAATTGCTCCCCATTATTTGAACCTATTTGAAACCTATATGAAGCTATATATTTGCGTTTCTTTGTTAATTCGGTTTAATCCTCTCCGTAAAAAATCTTTAAACACATTAGATAGAAAAATTGGATTTAGTGCTGGTATTTTACTTTTGTCTACTACTTTATTAAATTCATATAAAATTAAAGTTATTCACTTTATGGAATCCCATTTTGTCAACAATGAATTGATTTAAAAATATTTATTTCACACATATATTACAATGTTTCATTGCGTAATAATTGTCTTCTTCATAACAAATACAACACATACATACATTTTTGTTTAATTTAGTGATTTCCATTCAAGTTACATATATTATAAATTATACTTTATATATTTTTATAATATATTTTTATAATATATTTTTACTTTGAAAGAAAATCCATTGCTGTCAATAATATAATTTCTTCGTTTGACAATTTTTGAAATATAATATAATCATCTAACATTAGTTGGAATAAACGATTTCCAAAAACAGATTTACATAATATTGATAACCCATTATCTGATATTTTAGTCTCACAAAATAACGCACCAGAACTCAATTTAAGCGGCTCTTGTTTTAAAGATATCCACCTCAAATAAGTCCCATATTTTAAATCACTAACTTCATCAACATATTTATAACCTTTTAACGACCTTCTGATTTTTATGGAGTCTTCTTTCGATAAATCTAATTCTTCAATAATTTCTTTTATCATTCGCGCCATTTTTTCGCTGTTCAGACCTAACAAATACTTATTTTCTTCATTATTGAATGCTTTTTGAATTTGCTCATCGCTTATTTCCATTTTTATATAGAAGTATTATATATTTTACTTCTATATAATCTATCTTTATTTATTTATCCTTTTATTGATTTTACCAAGAACTAAACATACCACTACCATCATTGGCTGCTACAGGTTCAAATTCTTCTTGCATTGGTAGTTGCATTTGATTAGATTGGACGTTATTTGCCATCATATTGTTGGCAGTGGTTGTCGTTTGTGATGTTGGAGGAGTATTCATTGGAAGTTGACTAATAGGTGTGCTATTCATCGCCATATTGTCGGCATTTGCGTGCAGTTGGGATGATTGCTGTTGTTGTTGCGCCAATGGTTGAGAAACTTTGACATTATTGTTTCCTGCTTTGGCGGGTTGAGATGTTAATCCTTCGCGGCCTTCCCATAATTGCATTACTCGATCACTTAAAATACTTACCTTTTCACCTAATTTTGTTTGCAAGCTCAATGTAATCATTAAAACAGCTAATATGATGTATACAATATTGAATTCTGGGTATTTTTCACCACTAAATGTAGGAATAAAAGTATTAATACGATGAATAAGGAGCAATCCAATAAACATCACAATTACTTGAAGAACAACCTCGGCACCTATTTCAACAGAACCTTTTGATTCATCTGCTTCAGGAACATATTTAGACATTGTTTTATTTAATAATACAACAGGAGAAACCGATAATAAAGCATATTGAACTATATTCATCATATCTGATTTAGAATCATCGTTCATATTAAAAACATGTTTTAAAAAATCTTTGGAAGTATCTAAACTACTCATAATCTTTGTATGATTTATATTAAGATTTTAATTATTAAATATTTAATTTAAACTTTAAATTTCATTATTATTCTTTTAAATTTTTATTATTATTATATTTTTTTAAAATATATTTTACAAAATTTGAATATAAAAATTGTTTCAAAATATAATATATTATTATTTCATTGAAATGTTGAAAAAAACCTTAGAAATCAATAAATATAAATCACGCAATAAATATTCTACCGATTTAAGTAGTAACTATTACCATGAAGAATTCCAATATTTGAATTTACTTGAAGATATTTTGAATGATGGAACTTTACAAGAAGGACGAAATGGTTTCACTAAATGTGTTTTTGGTTCAGCACTTAATTTTTCATTAGAAAACAATAAAATTCCTATACTGACTACCAAAAAAACTGCTTGGAAAACTTGTCTAAAAGAACTTTTGTGGTTTATTAAAGGTCAAACAAGTAATAAAATTTTAAACGACCAAAAAGTACATATTTGGGACGGTAATGCTACATCTGATTTTAAAGAATCTCGTGGCTTAAGTCATTATAAAGAAGCCGATTTGGGTCCTTTATATGGTTACCAATGGCGATTTTTTAACGCTAATTATGACGATTGTGACTCTAATTATGACGGCAAAGGTATTGACCAATTACAAGAAGTTATTGATTGTTTAAAAGACCCAGAAAAGCGATATTCTAGACGACTTGTTGTTTCGGCATGGAATCCTTGTCAAATTAATGAAGGTGTCTTACCACCTTGTCATGTGTTATTTCAATTTAATGTGATTGATAATAAATTAAGTTGTAGTTTATATCAAAGAAGTTGTGATTGTGCTTTAGGACAACCGTTTAATATTGCTTCTTATAGTTTTTTAACTCATTTAATTGCTAAACATTGTGATTTGGAACCATACGAGTTTATTCATTATGTCGGAAACGCACATATTTATGAACCTCATTTAGAACAAATGAAAGAACAAATTGAACGCAATCCTAAAAATTTTCCAACAATTGAAATTCTAAATAAACGGGAAAATATTAATGATTATGTTTTGAGCGATTTTAAAATAAATGATTATCAACATCACGCACAAATAAAAATGGATATGGTTGCATAATTTAAGGTTTAATAAAAATAATTTTGGTGCGGAACAAATATAAAGATATAATATTTAATTATTTTATTATGAGTAGTTCAAGAGCGATGGCATCCGCGCAACAAAAACGTGTTACTATGCAAAAATCAATTGTACCAGTAAATAATAGTAACCCTAGAAAATCTATTGCATCAAGAGGAAGATTTAATACTAATCCTAGAAAAAAACAATTGTTACAACAGCAGCAACAACAGCAGCAGCAACAGCAGCAACAACAGCAGCAACAGCAACAACAAATGATTCCACAACAACAACAAATGATGCCGCCACAAAATGACCAATTTATTCAAATGCTAATGCAAAACAATTCAAGTTCAAATTCAAATTCAAATTCAAATTATAGTCCAATGTCTTTTCAAAGTCCTTCACCAGTAAAATCAAATAAAAAAATTCATATTAACCAAGTAGTTAGTGTTTTATCACAAAAAATAGCTCACATAGAAAGGGTTATGTTTGGGGGAAATGAAAATGAAGTAAATATAAATATTCCTTTTACAAGACAAAACGATTCAGAACTTGAACTTGATAATTCAGTTTTAGCGGCAATTATTGAACGTATTGAACATCTTGAAAAACACGTTTCCAAATACAAAGAATTAATTGATTCTAATACAAAGGCAATTATTGAACTTCAATGTCAAAATGAAGAACCAGAAGAAGAATGTGATGACGAAGAAGAATGTGATGACGAAGAAGAATGTGATGACGAAGAAGAATGTGATGACGAAGAAGAACAAGAAGAAGAATTTGACGTCCAAAATAATACACAAAATGTAAATCTTATTGTTGAAGATGTGAGCGATAGTGAAGAAAATACTCATCATAATATCAATTACTTTGAGAATAATCGTCTTTTTGTGAAACCTACATTTTAATCTAAAAACATAATTCGTTTTTTAACTTATTTATTATTATAAATTTTATATAAATATATGAAAACTATAATCAACATTTTTATTTTTTGCCTTATTTTATTTGTTTATTTACATATTCAATATCATTTAAAAACTAGCAATGACCTAGAAATATATGAAATAGAAGAACCATCTAAACAAAAATTTGAAGAAATATGTGACATTAGACAACCTACTATTTTTCAACTTAATAACGAAAATTTAGTAAATGAAACTAATATCACTAACATATTAAATAAATATTACGCTTTTGATATGAAAATTAGAAACATAAATGATATTCATAAAAAAGAAGAAGAAACTTATATGTCTTTACCGTTACACACTTTAAATAAATTATTGACTGATGATAATTCGGCGTCCTATTTTTCAGAAAATAATTCAGACTTTTTAAAAGAGACTGGTGTTGCTAAAATTTTTAAATATAATGATGAATTTTTTCGACCTCATATGGTTTCAAATTGTTATTATGATATTTTAAGAGGTAGTGATAAATGTCATACTCCATTTAGGTATGAAATAAATCATCGCAACTTTTTTATGCCTACACAAGGAACTATGAAAATAAAATTGGCCCCGCCAAAGAGCATAAAATATTTATTTCCAAATTATGATTATGAAAACTTTGAATTTTCTTCGCCAATTAATCCCTGGAATGTCCAACCTCAATATTTATCTGAATTTGATAAAGTTAAATGTCTTGAATTTGATTTAAATGTAGGATGTACACTTTTTATACCTCCTTATTGGTGGTATAGCATTATATTTAGCGAAAATAGTTCATTGTCTATTATGAAATATAGAACTTATATGAATAATCTTACTATTAGTCCATATATATTTATGTATGCGTTACAAGTTCAAAACATTCGTAGAAAATCGAATAATGTAAAAAATATAGCTATAGAAAGCAAAAATGTTGAAAATGTTGAAAATGTTGAAAATAATGAAGCACAAAATAATAAAAATGAAAATGAAAATGTTGAAAATAATGAAAATAACATTGAACCTTATCAATAATTTTTTATAAATAGTATATATAATGTTCAATTTTTTGAAAAAAGCACTTTCTTTGAAAGTAACGTCTAAACCAAAATCTAGAAAATCTAAACCATGCTGCGGAGGAAAACGCAAATGTAAAGGAAAACGCAAATGTAAAACATTGAAAACAAAATCATCTTATAAAAAAACGAGAAGAAACAAGAAAAATAAAAGGTTGATGAAAGGTGGTAAATGAGGCGGAATTCCTGTCGGAGGAACGCAAATTGGAGGTGGTTGATCTAGTTTCTTCTAAAACTGTTACTTGTTTAGCATTTGTTTGTATTTTATTACTGGGATGACAATCAAACAGTTTATATTATTTTTGTTTAATTTGATAAAGTTTTAAAAACAAACATAAAGATATTTTATTAATAATATTAATAACAAATTGTTAATATTATTATGACTACTAGTGACCAATATTTAAAAATAAATATTAATGATTCCGAATACATTTCATGGGAAATTGTTGATTCTATTGATTTTTCTAAATGTGAAAATATAATTGTGAATCCATTTTCATCAAAATTATTTTCAAATGATGTTTTCTCATTTGAAAATAATACAAATAATACAAAGGTTAATATTATTCATTCTAGTATTCGGTGTGGGTCTCCTATGCCAGGAGTTATTATTTTATCTGATAATAAAACATATGGTAAATATGGTAAAAAAATGCTGTATAAATGCATTCCTGATGATAAACGTTTGCCTCATTTTTTGATTCCATATACGATGAAACAAATTGAATTTTCAAAAAATTTTAAAAACAAATATGTTACTTTCTCTTACCTTAATTGGGACCATAAGCATCCATATGGTATCCTAAATAGTACAATTGGTGACATTGATATTTTAGACAATTTTTACGAATATCAATTATTTTGTAAAAGTTTAAATGCATCTATCCAGACATTCAATAAAAATACAATAAATTCCATAAAGAATACATCTCACGATGAAATAATTGATACCATAATGAACAAATATGATTCTATTGAAGACCGGACTGATTCTAAATGGTGTATATTTTCAATTGACCCTTCTCATTGTCTTGATTTTGATGACGCCTTTAGTATTATTCCGATCAACGAAAATAAATTTCAAATTAGTATCTATATTTCTAACGTCACAATTTGGATGGATATTTTAAATTTATGGGAAAGTTTTTCTCGTAGAATATCTACTATATATTTACCTGATAAAAAGCGACCAATGTTGCCAACTATTTTGTCTGATTGCTTATGTAGCTTACAAAAAAATGTTCGTCGAGTTGCGTTTGTTATGGATTTTACTGTTGAAAATGGGGATATTACAAGTTCATCATTATCAAACGCACTTATAAAAGTTTCCAATAATTATGTTTACGAAGAAAAGGACCTAATTGAAAATAATCATTACGCTCTTTTATTTAAACAAACAAAAATTTTGTGTAAAAAATATAAATACATTAATACCATCAGAAATAGTCATGATTTAGTTTCATATTTGATGATTTTAATGAATTCTCAATGTGCGCTAAAAATGAAAAAATATAAATGTGGATTGTTTAGGTCTACTCTTATGAAAAGTATGGATATTTTACCAGACCATTTACCTGAAGATATTTCTAAATTCATAACCATATGGAAGAGCGCAACTGGCATTTATATTGACGGTAAAAATATAGACAATATTGAAGTTACTATGCGTCATAATTTGCTGCATTTGGATTCTTATATACATATTACAAGTCCAATTAGACGAATAAGTGACCTGTTAAATATAATCATTTTACAAAAAAATATGAATATAATACAATTGTCTGAATGTGCCCACCAATTTTACGATAATTGGCTTCTACAATTAGACTATATTAACACCACAATGAGAAGCATTCGTAAATTACAATATGACTGTAATTTGCTTAATATGTGTACCAATAATGAAAGCACAATGGAAGAGATTTATGAAGGTTACATTTTTGATAAAATTAAACGCAATGATGGACTGTTTCAATATATAATTTACTTGCCAAAATTGAAATTAACATCAAGAATTACAATGAGAAACGATTTTGAAGATTATTCTGTTAAAAAATTCAAACTTTATCTATTTCATGATGAAACGCACTTTAAAAGGAAAATTCGCTTTCATTGTGTCGAAGAACTTTCTTAGAAAATGTGAAGAACATTCTTAGAACTTTCTTAGAAAATGTGAAGAACATTCTTAGAAATTTCTTAGAAAATATGAAGAAAATATGAAGAAAATATGAAGAAAATATCAACTCATATTTTACTCCAAAGTGTGTTGCAAATTATTTCCATAAAAAGAACAAAATAGTTTTATATTTTATCATTTGAAATCAATCACAAATATAAAACTACTAAGCTAACTACCAATACATAAAAATACATTTATTTTAAAAATAAGGTGTTTTTATTTTTTATTTTTTGTTACTGGTTTTGGGTTGTATTTAAATAAAGAAAATCCTTGAAATATTTTCAGTAAGAAAAAAACACTTTATTTGAAGACTTTTCACAAATCCTTGAAAATGGACATTTATAAATGTCCAAAATTGAGAATCCAAAATACTTTCCATTAAAATATATTTTTTTTATTGTTACCATAATTTTTAAACTAAATATTCATTTTTAGAGCATTATGGTAACAATTCATTTTTTCGTGTTTTTGGACCCCGTTTTTTCAAAATTTGCGATTTTGGACATTTTTAAAAAATGTGTAACAAAAATCTACCAATCTACTACATTACTTATTTTGATGTAATTGTTGAATAATTTAAATTTATTTTTATGACGATAAATTTTTTAAAACTGGTAGTTTGTAACAAAAAATAACATTTTTTCTGAAAAATATGATAAATTAAAATTTATAAACCATAAATGTATTGTAACACTCGATGTAACACTCGAAAAAAATGTTTGAAGTAATAATTTAGGAAAAGTAACTTAAAAATATATATTATTATATTAAATATGGAAGAAAATTTTAGATTCATTTGTGAAGAGTGCAATTATCTGACACACGACAAATCTAATTATAATAAACATTTTAAAACAAACAAACATTTAAATAAAATTAGAGGAACATCTATTTATGAAAATAAAATAAATCAATGTAAAGTTTGCAATAAAAAATTTAATAATAGAACTTCTTTATGGAGACATAAAAAAAAATGTTTTATTGATAATGGATTCGAAGAATCCGATAGTGAGTATAATAGTTTGTCAGATGATGACGAATGTGAGAATGAAGATGAAGAATATTATGACGAAGAATCTCATGATAAATCAGAAACCGATTGTGAAAACAATTGTGAAAGCGAAAGTGACGACGAATTTGAAGAAGAAAGGAAACAAGGCAGTGCAAAAGGCTTCCAAAAAATTATAAAAATGCTTATTAAAGAAAATAGTGAGTTTAAAGACACCATTATGATGCAACAACAACAACAAAATGAAACTAATAAGATAATGATGGAATTAGTTAAAAGCACTACTAACGGTAATAGTAACAGCAGTATGACTAGCACTACTAACGGTATTACTAACGGTAATAATAACGTTAATAATCTTGTTATTAATAATAATAGCAATACCACCAACAATAATTTTAATTTGAATTTCTTTTTGAACGAAACTTGTAAAGATGCTATGAACATTGAAGAATTTATGGATTCAATTGAAATCACCATTCCTGACCTTCAACGTTTAGGAAAGTGCGGTTATGTTGAAGCATTGTCTGACTTATTAATTACTCATTTGAAAAATATTGAATATACACGAAGACCTATGCACTGTAGTGATGTTAAACGTGAAACTATTTACATCAGAGATAAACGCAAATGGGAAAAAGAAAACGAACAAAAAGAACGAATACACGAATTATTACACTGTGTCACAAGAATGAATACGATTGCTTTACAAGGTATTTACCAAAAAAAATATCCACACTGCTTAACTAATCACAAATCTAAAGAACATAAAGAATATGGTGAAATCGCATATAACGCCTTCGGAGGAAGCAAAGGTGACGCCGATAAATTGAATAAATATATTATAAAAAATCTTATCAAAGAAATCAAAATTGAAAAATATTGGCCTCAAATTAAATAATTTGTTTGTTTTTTAATCTATACATATTAAGAAATGAAAAATTAGTTTTTCATTTTTATTCCTATTTTATATTTGTATTATTTTGCCGCGTTAAATAAATAATTATATAATATTTAGTAAAAAAAAATATATTTTCAATATATATATAAATGATACAACTCAAGAACGAGAATGTACAAGAAAAGAAAGTTGAACTGGTTCAAGAATCAGCAGACACTTCCGATGCTTTATCTGTATCTACCCCTGCTCCTCCTCCTGTGGAGAATTTACCAAAGGTAAAAGTTTGTCATAATTTGAAAAAATTGGCTTCGTTTAAGCAAATAAAGAAGAACTATAAGTTGCAATCTCAAAAGGATATTTTTGTCAGCGATGTTAAATCATTGTTGCAACATTTAGACAAAGATGAACACGAATACGACATTGAATTGTTGATTGAAGTGTTGAATGCTTGTGAAGAATTCTTTATTTACGGGAACAAAGAAGAAAGAAATCAATGCAAAGTTGATGCTATTAATGAACTTATGATTGATTATTTCGGCAACCAACAAGTATTGAATAAATTTATTTGTACCATTAAAAACCAAATTAAGAAATCTAATTTCTTTAAGAGAAACTTTAAAAAAATAAAGAATTTTTTTTTGTAAAGTGGTATTTCAAAAAATCTTGGAAAAAAACTTGGAAAAAAATCATTATCGATTTATCAACTAGTGTGGTAGCTGATTTATTTTATAAATTATTCTTTCGAAGACTTATTTTTTTAGCACCTTTGTTAATTCTTGCATAAATTATAACCTTATGTTTATAATTTATTGTCTATTTTAGTTTATTCATTTTCATTTATGTATTGCTAAAATACGCCCAAATTTTATTTTTTGGTTCTCTATAATCTCGCCTCAAAAATGCTTCCAAATTTGCCGGATAATGTGCTTTTACATAATCTTCCATATTGGTTACTCCCATTGAACTATTACACGCCTGACATACCGGCATTAAATTATCTACTACCACTTCTCCTCTATTGTATTCCGATATAATATGCCCCGCAACAAAATCCTTGGCGTTTATTTCTGATATTCTACAACATATACACTTTGTTGTTGCTACATTCTTTCCTACATAACAGTCCCAAGAATCATTTTTTACTTTCTTTGGAATTTTCTTCTTTTTCGAATACGAGGATGTTGATTTAATGATTTTCCCCGTATATTCTTCCACTATCTTTTTCGCCCATTGAAAACCATATTCTTCACTCGGTTGATACGAAAATAATCCCAAGTAGAACCCGACCTCTTTAGCCGTTTTATACATACTATCATTCACTTTGTAACTAGTTTGAAACACATTCGCATCCCATTTGCTTAATTTTTCATTGTAATTTCTGACTAACTCTTGTAATTCATCGACTTCCTTTATATCTCCTTGCTCACATATGTAAGCTAAAGATTCTTGAAAATAATTGTAAAATAAGTGCGGTCTTCTTGCTTTCGTGTTTTTCGCCCAGATTTTAGGATATAATAGTTGAAAATTAAGCGCAACTGTTTCGGGTATTTGCTTATCTACGTTCTCAAATAGCGAAAAATCCGGCAACGGTGTGTTCTTGTTTATCATTTCATAATTTAATTTTAATTCTTCATATGTATCTACATTTACTATTAAGACATACGTTTCAATATTGTGTCCATGAGTAGTATATAAGGTTTCCATCGCAGCTAAACGATGTTGTCCATCTATCAACCAATATTGGTCCTTATAATGATGAATATTTAGCGGATTAGAAGCACTAAAATTGAAAAAATTGTGCTTCTTGAAAAAATCGAGTTGTAAATTGACAATATCATTAACCTTGTTATTGTCAATTATTCTTTGTATTTCTGGTTTTAAAATTTTTAACGATTTTAAAACGGTTGTCTTCATTATTTTCATTTGCGTGTTGTTGAGTTGTAACATTATTTGCTTTACTATTTAGTATTATATAGTTTATAGTTTATCGCTTATATTGTTTCTTCTTGCGAGTTCTTTTATGTTTCTTTATTGTTTTCTTCTTTTTACTCCTTTTGGATTTATTTTTGGTTTTCCTTTTGGTCTTTTTATTATTTAACCTTGTTCTTCTTTTTCTATTTTTGCGAGATTTTTTATTTTTTCCTCCTTTTGATGATGATGCTCCTAGTGTAAATGATGATGATGCTCCTTGTGCTTTTGATGATGATGATGGTGGTGGTGGTGGTAATGGTGTTGATGCTCCTTGTGCTGTTGATGATGATGATGTTGATGCTCCTTGTGTTGATACTCCTTGTGTTGATGTTGATGCTCCTAGTTTTAATAAATAAGTTAGTAAGTCCTCTTTCACTTTTTCTGGGACAAAATTTGGTTCATCAAATTTGTTTTGTTCTGTATCTATTTTTTTTACACAACTTATAAGTTTTTTACTATATTCTTTTATTGTACTTTTGATTTCAGATATTTTTTTTTTTGCGTTATTAATTTGTTCTAACTCATTTTTCGTTATAAGTTTCTCTTCAGTCTTATTTAATTTTGAATTTTTTTGAATTTTTTCAAGTATCCTAAGAAATATATTTTCTTTTTGTGGTAGTTTTGTTTTAATACTATCAATAATAGTTGTTTTTTCTTCACCCAATTTTGCAATATCGCTGTTTATACTGTCTTTTTTTTCTCTCAATTGTTCCAATTCTGATGTATCTGCATATGAAGTTTGATTACTTGATGTTCCAGACCTATTTCCAGTTCTTTTACTTTGAGTTGGTTGTTTTAAAGCATTAATTTTTTTTGTGAAATCTTTTTTGAATTCTTCAATTAACTCATCAGATTTCGTTATTAACTCATTCAAAAACGTTGAGAAATTATCATTATTATAATTTATATTAGATGCTACTGTTGATGCCTTTTCAAGTTTTTTTTTACGTTCTTCCAAACTATTTATATTTTCCTTTAAATATTTATGTATACCTGAATTACCTTGTTGCCATTCCATCCATGCCTTAACACTAAAATTACCAAATTTGGTAAATTGCTTAGAAATAGGAACATTAGTTTTAAAAACTTTTTTTAATTTATCAATAATACCATTAGGAGGAAGGGGAAAAGCATATTCTAAAAAAGCGTCACTTATGTTTTCATTAAAATCAATTAATGAATGCAGTTTTGCAACATTTATTCTTATTATGTCAAATTTATTTTTATCTTCTTCATTTATTTCAGAATCAGATTTTTCTTCTTCATTATCATCAGCTGGATACATAATGCTTATTTCACCTAAGTGTGTATTTAATTCGGTGTCTGCATCTTCATAAAGTTCATCAATACCATATCCCGCAAATCTATCTCTAAATTTGATAAAATCTTGTTTGACTTTTAAAATTTCATTTAAACACAATTTTTTATAATCATTTTTAGTTGTTAATAACATTGCACTTGAGCAAACAGTTACTTCCTTGTTCATTTTTGTATCCATTAAAATATAAATATTGTCTTCGCTAGTTTCGTCTTCGTATTGCCCGGATGATGCTTTAAAAAACACATTTAATGGTTTTGATTTTTCTACTTCTTCTTTTAAAAAATTATCAATCATAAACGCAATACTTAAACAAAGTCTATCTTCTGTATAAAAGGATATTGGATGTTCTAAATTTATGAGATACGCTGTGATAATTTGATATAAATCACCTTGAGTTTTTAATTTCGTCAATATTATTATAATGTCATTTTTATTAGCAGGACTTGGACTTTGCAAATCGTGTATTTGTTGTGCTGTATTTATAATTTGTTTCACTTTATCGTTTTGAGAGTAAGTTTCTGATTGAGGAGCTACTATAGCTACTATAGCTTGTGAAACTATTTCTACTGTATTTGTTGTAAAATAAAAATCAATATTATTTTCATTTCCTTCTACGAGTAAAATGAATTTAACCCCAACAATAATATTATTATTATCACTAATCCAATTAAAATCATTTATTGGTTCTGTAATACCAAATAAATATTTCAATACTAATTGGTAGGCTGTTATATATATTTTTTTTAAATATTCTTCATTTAATTTTTCATTTAATGAAAAATCTACAACTTGTTCTAATGATCTTACAATTGGGTCCATTTTTTTTGCTAATGTTTTAATTTCTTCAAGAAATTTAAATTTTAATTTTTCATCAATTTTGGCAAGAAATTGGTTAGAATATGATTTGAAATTATCCAAACTATCTAAAACAGATATAGGATAAACAGTTGAACTTTCTCTCACCAATTCATTCAAAAATACACCAAGACATACAGTATATGTTAAACCCATATCTTTACAAATATGTTGCAACATGTTGTAATTATTTTTTGGATTTTCATCTTTGCGTATAAAATACATATAGTTGTCTTCAAGTGAAAAATCGCTATTTTCATTTTGTGATATTTTTGGGATGACATAGTAATTGTTTAATATTGAATTCTTTTTATCTTTATTTATTTTTTCATTTATTTTTAAGATAAAAGACCCAAGTTCATTATCTTTAATATACGATGAAAATGTTTTTTTTGTATCAATTCCGTCTAATGCGAGTGTTTTTTTTAAAACTGAACCTTCACTATGAAGATTGCGTTGGAGTATTTGAGAATATTGTTCTAATACATTAGATTGGTGAAAATATTCTGTTTGTATGGGATATGTAGAAGATTGAGATGTTTGAGATGTTTGTTCTTGTGGAGCTATTAAACTTCCCATTTTATCTATAATATCTTTTTTAGGAGGAGGTTGAAGATAAACCGCACGAGTGCCTTTCAAAAAATCATGATAGCTGTCATTTTTCGAAAAAATATCTTTTATAATATTTATCTTTTCATCTGGTGTTTTTTCTTCTTCTTCTTCCATTGTTTTATCTTCTTCTTTTTCTTCTTCCATTGGTTCTCCTTTTTCTTCTTCTTTTGTAACTTCTATTTCATTATTATCTACTGCAACATCCATTTCTGTATTGTCTTTTTCTTGTGTTGATTTTACTCTTTTTAAATCTGGTGATGCTTCTTTTCCTTCTTTGTTTCCTCTTCCTCTTTTGTTTATTCCTTCGTTTTTTTCATATTCCTTAATAACTCCACCAGATTGTTCACCAGATTTTGTTTCATCTGACTTAAATTGGTTTTTAAATGAAATAAAATCATAATCTGTATCTGAAATAAAATCATAATCTTTATCTATATTATTTGTGTATAATGAATCATTATATAATTCATCAATCATATTTTGATAGTATTCGTCTTTAGGAATACTATAATCTTTATATAGTTGTTCATATAGTTCCCATTGGTAAACGCAGTATGAAATATAATCCATAATATTTTCTTCGTTTTCTTCGTTCAATATATAATTGATATCAATGTATTCTAATATTTCGTCAATTTCGTGATCTTCTTCTTCTTTTTCTTCTTTTTCTTCTTCTTCTTGTGTAGGAGGAAATAAATATTGTCCTGTATTTTTTCTACTATAAATTTTTTGTAAATTTGGCGCTTCCCGTGTCTTTTTAGTTGGATCAATTGGTTCAATTGTATTGGGGTATTTTTGACTAGGTGGTGGTGGTGGTGGTGTTTTAAATCTATATAAACCATTTGTATCTCCATGTGATGGTTGATGATTGTTATCGCCGGTGCTGGCGATTACTTTATTATAATTACCTTCGACTTCGACATCGACACTAGAGGAATTATTATCACCATGGTTCTCACCATGGTTCTCACCATAGTGCATCCCTCCAGTGAGAATATTATTTTCATTACCTCTGATACTAATGTTTTTAATGGTGGAGTTATTTAAGTCATGTATATGTTTTTTATTACCTTTACCTTTATGTTTATGACTTACTTTCTTATGAGTATGATTATTATTTTTACCTTTTCTCCTATATTTTTTACTTCCTTTTGTCATAATAAAATTGATATATAATATAATATACTATTTAAATTCAAAAATTAATCCAAATATTTTCAAAAAATAAAATCCAAAATAAGTATAAATGGGGTTCTTTAGTAAATTACTAAATGTTGCGTTATTTGTCGCCAATGTAAATGCCCTACGATTAATGCAATACAATGTGGAGTGGTTATTTATAGATTACTATAAAAGTGCGGATTGTCCTGGTAATGGATGTTCTTGGCATAATGAATCCGTTGCCTACGACCATTTATACCAAATAGGTACCATAATTGACGAGGTTAATCCGGACATAATAAATGTTTGCGAAGTGGAGGGAATAAATGAACTAAATATTCTTCAAGAATCGCTAAACAAATCGGATGAATATAATTCGTATTTGCTAAAAGGAACCGATACAAGCACCGGACAAAATGTCGGATTAATATCCAAAATAGCACCAAATAGTGACCTAATAAGGACTGAAAATCGTGAATCATATCCAGTGACATTTTCAAGTTGTGATTATACAGGAGAAGGAGGGACAGAAGGTGTAAGCAAGCATTTTGTAACAACATTTGACTGGCAAGGTATTAAAATAGCGTACATATCGTTACATTTGTTAGCATTTCCAGACCGAGTAGATAGATGTGTAAAACGCGAAGGTCAGGCAATGGTGATACAAGATTTAATTATAGAATATGTGAAACAAGGTTATGAAATATTGGTAATAGGAGATATGAATGATTATGATAATGAAATAAACGACAAAAATGACGACAAACCGATATCCCAAGTGTTGAATATATTAAAAGGGGAATATTCGGATGGTGTGTATAAATTGACGAATTTAAATTCATTGTTGGCGAAAGAAGAGCGGTATTCGGATTGGTGGGATAAGAACGACAATTGTGATTCAAGTGATGATGAATTAGTATTAATAGACCATATATTAGTATCAAATGGGTTATATAATAAGGTGAAAAATGTAAGCATATATCACGAATATCATGAGCAATGTGGTACACTAAATTCAGACCACTATCCAATTCTAGTAGACCTAGAAATAAATTAAACAGTTGTAGATGTGGATTGTTCAACATTGAAGGAATAAATTCCATTTCTCATTCTTTTACGAAAATTTTCAATTTCTTCTTCAGCCATACTTTCAAGATGCGAAGACAACGTTGCGTTTTTGTCTTGAGAAAGTTTTAATTCCTTTTGAAGCTCAAGAACCATTTTTTCGAGAGATTTATTTCTCATTTCGATGTTTTTATACATCTCGGATGCAACTCGCAAATTTTCATCGAAATCGATAGAAGAATATCCTAGAGGTTTAATTTTTTTCATAGCGTGTCCCACAGCATAAAGGAAGCAGTTATTAAAAGATTTAACCCATGTTAAAAACGCTTGGTCATTATTTTTCTCACAAAATAAGACAATTGTCGAAAAAAGTTTTGAGGACGGGATGAGATGTTTAACCTCTTCTGGTTGTTTAGAGAAAAAAGACCCCAATAATCGGATAAAAATGGTGTCAGTAGTTTTCCAAATATTCGAAACATTGTTACTGGATTTAAGGAAATCTTTATTAGAACAAATATGTTCCAATAAAGAAGAATAACAATTCTTAAATGTATCCAAGTTAAAATGAGATGCCATATTTTTTTATCAAAATGAGAGCAAAATAGTGAACGATTGTAAAAATAAATAAAAATGAAATTCAAAAAATAAAATAAAATAAATAAAATAAATAAAAATGAAGTAATGACTTGAATGAAAAGTGTAACGGTTTAAAAATGCGTTATTCATTTTTATTTCATTTTTATTTCATTTTTATAAAGTAAAACAAGTAGTGTGAAAAAAGAAAATGAAAAATAGTTAATAAGTCACTTTTAAATGAAACATGGAAAAAAGAAAAAGAATTTTATCGGATATTTATGGGGAAGGAGATGTAGATTGTGATGAAGATGTTTATCTAATTCAATATGAAAACTATATGAGAAGCAAAGAAACTTCCCGAATTGAATTTACTCATATTTGTATGGAGAATAATATTTGTTATTTAATTGAAGATGAAGAGTATGAATTTTTCTCAAGGCTATATTCTTCCGTTATTGTGAAAGGAACCAATAAGTTGATTGAATTACCGAAGAAAGTATTTCCAGCCACTTTTCAATTTGTTTTCGGTTGTGATGGTGGAAATGGAGAAAAATCAATTCATTTTTTGCGAAGACTAATAGAGAAAATGTTTTACATTTTGAAATCTTTATTTAAAACCGATTTGGTGACTAATATTGAAGAGTGTATGGTTGCGAAGAGTATTGGAAGAGACAAGAATCAAAGTCTTTTCATTGTTCAATTTAAGAATATTGTCATATTCAATTTGGTTTCTGAATTTGTTAGAAACCAACTCCTTGAAGATGCTGAGCTGAAAGAAATGTTTGATGACTTTCAATTTGAAAATTCTTTTAGTGATGCGTTCAAGAGCGATACAAAACTTTTGATGGTTGGATCAACTTTTGATGGAGAATTATTGGAGTATTCTAAATATAAAATGGACAAAGAACTGGAGGAAAACTTTGATGAAAATTTACTTGAAACGTGGGAAATCAATGTGTTGCTAAAATATACTTCTATTCGGAGAGCAAATTACAGTGAAGTGATGCCGCTTTCCGTTTTTGGAGAGTTCAATATCTCAATTTCATCGGAGATACTTTTTCAGAACGAATATTTTATTTCCGAAATGGTAGAAATGATAAATCCCGAACAGGCAAGGGAGGAAGACATAATGTGGGCGTTGATTAACATTTCTTCAGAGAATGAATTGTTTCCAATAATGGAAAAGTTTTCGGTGAATATTAACAGGGTGTATTGGAACCAAATGCTAAAGACTCCGAACCCAGAGAAAAGTCATTTGGGAATTTCTACATTGGTATATTTTGGTTCTATTCATTCTGGAAAAGAGTTTAAAATGTGGATGTTTGAGAACATTTGGTTGTTTATTCGGAATGCGTGTGATAAGTATATTTCTTTTGAATTAGATAAAAAGAATGACGAATCAGAAGAAGAACAAGAACCAGAGATTAAAGTGAATTTCAAATCTTTTGATTCAATTTGCTATTATATTGCTGCGTTGTCTAAATTTCTGTATAGCAACACATTTGTATGCACGGATATTGGAAAGAATAAGTGGCTTCATTTCAACGGTATTATTTGGATGAATTGTAACAAAGGTGTATATTTGTCAAAGTTGTTTGATACCGACTTGTATTCTCTTTTTCATTATTGGTCTGTCAAATTAATGAGAGAGAATGTTTCTGATGGAGTCAAAATAATGAGAAATTATTATGCAAAGTGTTGCTCTGATTTTGCGTCGTTTGTAAGAAATCCATTGAAGAAGAAAATGTTGTTGAGTATGTGTGCGGAACATTTTTATTGGGATAATGAGCATATTTTGAACCAAACAATCAAGTCTGTTTCTTTTGAAGAAGTATTGGATACCAATAAGTATTTAATTGGATTTCGTAATGGAGTATATGATTTGTCGCTTGACACTTTTCGTGATGCTAAACCAGATGATTTTATTTCGTTGTCAACGCAAAATTTCTATTATTCTTATAATTGGAATGACCCGTGTGTGATTGAGATCAACAGTTTTTTGAGAAAAGTGTTTCCAAAACAAGATATTTTACGCTATGTGATGAAAATGTTTGCGTCATTTTTGGATGGTGATATTGAAGAACAGTTTTATATTTTTACTGGAAATGGTAGTAATGGGAAAAGTAAATTGGTTGAATTGTTTCAAATGTCATTTGGAGAGTATGTTTGTACACTACCAGTGTCTTTAATTACTGGTAAAAGAACGCCATCTTCTAGTGCAACACCAGAATTAGCCAGAATGAAAGGAAAACGATTGGGTGTTATGCATGAGTCAAATGTATCAGAAAGTATTAACTTGGGTTTGATTAAAGCTATTTCTGGTGGAGATAAGATGTATGCTCGTGCGCTTCATAGTGACCCTATTGAATTTCGTCCAACATTTCAATTGTTGTTGCTTTGTAATGACAAACCGAAGAAAATTGACCCATACGACTTTGCAACCTGGAGAAGAATAGTTGTTGTGAATTTCAGTAGCACATTTGTGGATGTTCCTGATCCTGAAGATGATACCCAGTTCCAAAAAGACAATAATCTTTATAAGAAGTTGGCTTTGTGGAAGGAAGCATTTGTTTGGATACTCGTTCAGTATTACATTGATTTGAAGAGAAATGGCAATCAAATTCCTGAACAAGTAATATTTGATACAAATCAGTACAGAAAGTCAAATGACTTTGTTGGGATATTCTTAAAACGATATGTTGAAAGAAGCGCATATTCAAGAGATGTTATTGGTGCCAGTGATTTGTTTGCAAAGTTCAAGATTTTCTATGTTGAAAATTATCAAGAGTCAAATCGTTTAAAATTTGAAAATTTTGTTAGCATTGTTTCGTCAAATTTGGGAGATACTATTTCTCTGGAAAGGAACAAAGAAGGTTGGAAAAATGTTGTATTTGTGTAAGGTGTATTTCCTATAATATAATAAGTAATTCAAGACTTAAATAAATAATAATATAATATAATAATATAATAATAGTATGCTGAATAAATATCATATAGATGAAGTAACATTTATGCCAAATCATAAATATAGTTTTTTATATAATGATAAATATTATATCGGGTTTTTTAAAAGAATTACAGAAAAAGATGATAAACAAATCTATATCTTTCATAATTTTTCAATTGAATCAAATATAAATGAACTTAGTTATATATTTGATTGTAAGCATTATAAATTGTCGCCAAATATAGCAAGATTATTAGAACACAATAACTTTAGTGACAGTGATAGTGATGGTTTTGAAAGCGATATATCTCCAAATTATAAAACAATATTGAAAGAACAAATTAAAGATGACTTTGACGATTATGTGAAAGTGAATATATGTGATTTTGGAGAGTAAAATATTAGTAAAAAAATATTTCTAGTAATATATTAATAATAAAAAAAATATGTATCAACTATTAGTGCCGATTGGTTTTGTTGGAGTCGTATTTTATTTACACAATCAATACGAAAAATATATTTTAAATAATAATTGTTTGCATAATGGAACATTTGATGATTTTTATATTGTTAATATTAAAAACGATTGTATAATTTAAATTTAAAATATACAAAAGCAAAAGCAAATGTAACAAAGAAAGAAAATAATACATTTATTTTTACATCCATATTATGAAAATAGAGACTAAAAAGAATCAAAAATAATGTTGCCATAGTGCCGAATAATGCGTGTCTATTGAAGTCCATAGCTGCTTTTTTGCCCTGTTTAGAAGTAATATACATTAAATAGAAAAATGTAAAAGGAGCACCCCATGCAAACGCAGCAATTTTATGATAATAATCTTTGTCTTTATTTTTTTCCGTTAAATAAGAAAGACCAGCAAACATTAAAAAACCACTGAACCCATCAATAAGAATTTGTTTGTTTTCAATCATGTTTAAAGTATAATATAATATTAGAAAAAATATTATATTTTATTTATTTTTATATTTTATTTATTTTTATATTTTACTATCAAATATAGCAGGATTATTATTATTAGTAGTCTTATTATTATTGGAACTATTATTTTTAAGTGACCGTAAGTAACCATGTGCGAAAATAGTTTTTTTTATTATTAGGTTCGATATCAGTATTCATATGGGTCACATTCAAGTCCACTTTTACAAAACAAAAATAAATATACTAGTTTCAAGCATCCCTAAAAGCATTAACATTATTTACTATTTTACGTTTTTAAATTATTTTAAATGGGATTCAAGTAAAACTAAATTGTATAACATTTCATAACTTTCTTGAGAAATAAAATGAACTCCATATTTTTGAAATTCGTTATCAATAAAATTGATTATTTCAATAATATTTTTCTTCTCCATAAAAAATAAAATAATCAAAAAATCAAAAAATAGTGATAACATCAAAAATAGAAATATATTTTTGCTCACAATTTGCGTATGAAATATAAAAATGAATTATACTATTATGAATGAAATGTTTGAAAGTGAAGAATTCGGAGAAATGCGTTTTAATTACAATGTAAGAGATATGTTGCTAAGTGATGAGTTTGATGAAGAATCCGGAAACAATATAAAGTCAATGCCTCAAGAAGAACAAAAAAAGAGTGTAAATCTGGTGGATGAATTGTTGTTTAGTGATGAATTTGAATTTGATGAGATTTTTGAAGAGCTGGAAAGAGAGATAAAGTCAATTCCTCAAGAAGAACAGAAAAAGAATGTCAATCTGGTGGATGAATTGTTGTTTAGTGATGAATTTGAATTTGATGAAATTTTTGAAGAGCTGGAAAAAGAGATTAACTCGACGATATATCAAGAAGAGCATAAAAATCTGGTTGATAAATATGATGGATACAATAAATTGGATTATCAAGGACAAGAGTATTACGTAAAAAAAACAAATTTCCAATTTCCAATTTGTGTGATGAACACCAATCTAGTTCAAGTGGGTATCATTAGTAAAGATAACATTAATAATATTAAAATGCTTTGAATAGTTAAACATACAAACTTTGATTAGTAACCACATATTTGAGAGTTAGAGAACGAATTTTATTCAATTCGTGTAAAAAAGGAATGTTACCAATCATTTGAGCAATTGTTTCCATTTCAAATACAATGTTATTTATTTTCAAGAGCGCTTTAATAAAATCACCCAAAAATATATCTTTTTCTTGTTCGGCACGTTGTAAAATCATTTTACAATCTTCTTCAGACTTTGCCTCAATCCAGTCTACCATATAAGGCATCAAATCATAATGCATATTGGAACTCATACCTGTTTTAAAGTTGCTGTTAGATTCTATATTCATATAATTATCTAAATTGGATTTTAGACAGTTGCTTAAAATAAAATCAAGATTTTTATCATTATTATTTATGGAACGTTTATCTTCTGGAACATTTACATTTGTAAAACAAGAAAACACTATTATTAATTCGGTTGCGTTCAAATTAGTCAGCATATCAGTTTCAATTAAATTAGCAAAAACGAGACAATGAACTTCATTAAGATGATTTGCGATTTGACCTTTCGTAGTCAGTGTAAATACATCATTTTCTACTTTAATAAAGTTTTCATTTTGAAGTAATTTGATGACTGAATTCACACCATTATTTAAATAATTGGATACGCCATTAATTTCATTATCAAGGTCCAAAATTTGGTCTTTAATTTCATAAATAATATTATATTCTTTTGCGTCTATTTCAATAGAATTATGCTCGACTTTTAAAGAACTCATATCTCGTTCAATTTGTTTTCTTTTTTTATTTACACAACGCAAACGATTTTTACTCATTTCAATATATTGTTCGATAAGATTAATAGGAGTTTTAAAATAACACAAACCTTGTTGTTTTTGTGCGATTTTATTTTCTAATTCTCGTTTTTCTAATAAAATACTATTGATTGATTCATTTACGTTTTCCTTAATCATACTTTTATTAACAAATTGGGTGAAATTGTAATTTTTAATATCCACTAAATTAAGCAACAAATTGTATGAAATTTTGAATTTGGAAACCAATTTTTGAGGGTTACCTTTCATCATATTTTTATAACTGATAAAATTAACATTGCGGAATAAATTATTTAAATGAATCACATGTCCAACACTATCTAATCCCAATCGTCCTGCGCGACCAGCTGCTTGTGTATATTCGTGACTATGTAAATTTCTTAATTGAGTTCCATTGAATTTATTTACATCGGTAAAAATAGTTGTTTTAACAGGAAGATTAATTCCTACACTCATTGTTTCAGTACAAAATAAAAGTTTAACAAAACCTCTCGCAAACATAATTTCAATCATTTCTCGCAAAATAGGCATCATACCCGCATGATGAATACCAATACCTTTTCGTAGTAGTTCTACAACATTTATATACTCGGGTAAATTCAAATATTCTTGATAATTAGGCAACTTGCGGATAATTTGCTCGCATTCATGATCCACTGTGTATGGAATTTTGCTGTCAAATTCAAGCAAATTTGTTGTAATTTCGTGAGCACATTTTTCTAATTGTTTGCGACTAAACACATAACATAACGCAGGAAGCATTTCTTTTTTTACCAAGTGTTCAGATAACATATTTAACACGTGTTGTCGTTTTATAAATATTTTATGTTTTTCAAAAAGTGATATCATTTTTTTCATTTTATTGTACTCAACCTCATTAAAAATACCATTATGATTTTGTAAAACATGAGTTTCATTTATGTATGATTTAATTTCATCCTTAACTTGTTTGTCTTTTATTGTTTTGAAAATACCGGAATTTGTTGTTATAAAAGCGTAATGTGTTAGAGGAACTGCTCTTTTTATTTTACGTGTTAAATACACTTCTTTATGGTTTTCATTTTGCAACAGATTGCCTTTATTTTCCATCCACAACGCAAATTGTTCTGGTTGATATAATGTAGCAGATAATCCAACCATTTGAACGTGTTCAGGCATCATCATTATACATTGTTCCCAAACAGACCCTCTATTTTCATCATTTATCATATGAATTTCATCAAATACAACGCATCCTAAATCATTCAAAATGTCCATATCAAAAGATACAGATGAATTAGATACAGAATTGCTGCGAATTTGATATAGTTTATTTAATAAAATTTCAGTAGTCATAATTATAATATCCGCGTCTGGGTTTGTTTTTATATCACCAGTAATTAGTCCAATACTAATATGTGGATATTTTTCGACAAAGTTGTGAAATTTTTCATTTGATAATGCTTTAATTGGTGTAGTGTAAATGGTTTTTTTGCCTTTATTATGAAAATAAGATAACGCAAATTCGCCACTAAATGTTTTACCAGAACCAGTAGGACAACAAACAAGTAAATGGTTACCTGTTACTACCGCTTGTATTGACCACTTTTGAAAATCATGTAAATTATATGGATAATTTACATAAAAATTTTGATAATCGCTTTCGTTTTCTTTGGGATACTCATAGGAACATATTTTTACCATTTATAATATTATAGTTATAGTCTTATATGTTTTTATAAATATTATTCTCTCGAAACAATTTGTTTGTAATCATAATATAAGTAGTCATTGCTTGATTTTTTGTTAATGATGATACATCGTTCCATGCATTCCATTTCAACGAAGCTTCTATTTGAACCACCCAAGGTTTTTCAATATTACAAATACCAAATGTGACACGTTTATATAAACCATACAGTTTAAGTAGGTCTTCTTGTTGAGGGGTAGTTGGAAGTTTTTTTATTTCTTCTACAGCAGTTTCAAATCGTTCTTCGAGATTATTAGACATTATATTATTTATATTTTATTTCTTTAAGTTTGAAATCATTTTTATTATAATTATTAAAAAAATGATAACAATTTAAATAAACTGTCAAACACATTAAATAACTGATACGAGTAAATAAAATATATAATGAACGTTAATATGAATTACAATAGAAGCAAGAAAGAAATAAATTCTAAATATGAACTTTCATTAAAAGAAATATTAGAGCATAAAGATTTTTCAAAAATATTATACGAAATTAATGGGTTTGCTGATGAAAAAAAATGGGGAGTTACAGAACGACTAAATATAATTTGTTTAGATGAAAATGAAAATTACAGGAAAATTATAGAATTTATTTGCGAAACCAAATCAGATGAAGACTCTACAATAAATGACATCAATATCAATTATAATTACAATAAAAATAAAACAAAATCAAATCAGAATAACAAAAATGATTTTGAAATTATAGCAACAAAAAATATCGATAAAAATTTAAATTTCAGGAAGAAAAAAACAAAAAACAAACAAACAAAAAACAAACAAACAAACAAAACAAATAAAACAAACAAAACAAACAAAACAAACAAAACAAACACATCAATAAATTTTCATCAATATTTTAATAATAATAACTTTTATGATTCGTCTCATATGAAATCGTATATATGTTCTTGTGGAAAAAAATGTGTTTGTGTATGTAATAGTGAATATTGTAAAGGAGATTGTGAATGTGATTTTTATGATTGCCATAAAAAATGTTATTTGTATAGTAATTATTATTGTGAGTGTCCGTATGATTCAGGCGAATGTTAATCTAAATATTTTACCATTTTATTACCTTCTTTTACAAATCCTATTTTTTCAAGCAAAATATCGGAATAACTAGCCGGCATTGTAAGCGATTCAATTTTGGTAATATTTTTTATTTTATTATTTAACACATATTGTCTTAATTTTGTTGACAAACCTTGTCTCCTATTTTGTTTCCTTGTAAAACCTGAGGCAAATGTTAATACTTCTTCATTTATATGACAATGTAAGAAAGCTTCCCAATCACCTGTTTCATTCAGTTGTGCCACCATAAAAGAGTTTTCATTTAGTCTTGGTACGACTATCTGATATGGGTCTTGATATATGCATCTTTTAATTCTTTTCCTGTAATCCTTGTTTATTTTAGTTATACAAATAATATTACAATTTTGACCTTCCATTTGCGTTTACTTTTCATATAGTTTTGTATTTATTTTATAATAATTATAATATGCATTTCATTTTTATTATAAATAAAATTATTATGTATCATTACGACTTTACAATTTATATTTCATATCGTTTATTATTTCGTATTAGATTATAAAACTAATACAATTTGGTTATATAATAATGGAATATATATTAGTTAATCATAAATATAATGTTTTGAAACAAATAGGAGAAGGTAATTTCGGCAAAATATTTAAAGGTGAAAATATTCGAACAAATGAACTAGTCGCAATCAAAGTTGAACCCATTCAGGATAATTATAAAATGCTGAAAAATGAAGCCATTATATATCAACATTTACTTCACAGTTATGGTATGCCTACTTTAAAATGGTTCGGCAAAGATGAACTTAATTATTATTTAGTTATTACATTATTAGGAAAATCGTTGGAGCATTATATTCAACAAAAAGGCAAATTTTCTATCAAATTAACACTTCAAATTGGCGTTCAAGTTATTAATTTATTAAAAACTATTCACGATAAAGGTTTAATCCATAGAGATATAAAACCTGAAAATTTTCTTTTCGGTAATGATGAGGAATCTAAACAACTTTATATTATTGATTTTGGGCTTTCTAAAACATACATAAATTATGAAACAAATTCTCATATTAAGATGATAAATAGTCATAATATTATTGGAACTCCGTCATATGTTAGTTTGAACGGTCATAAATTATTGGAATTGTCGCGTAGAGATGATTTAGAAAGTTTAGGATATATGTTAATTTATCTTTTTTGCGGAAAATTGAAATGGCAAAAAGTTAACATTTATGAAAATTTTGAAAAGGCAAATACTTTAATTATGAAAACCAAAATGAATTTAAGAAAATTGTATGATTTGCCAGATATTCTTTATAATTATTTTGATTATGTCCGAAATTTAGAATTCCAAGAAATGCCAGATTATTTACTTTTAATTAAAATGTTTCAAGAACATTTAGAGAATCTTTAGCAAATTTAAAAGTATTTAATTTTAAAATATTATAATATTGTGATATAGTATATTATGTCTAATTCTATGTCTGGTGGTAAACGTCGCAGAAAGTCTTACAGAAAAGGTTCTAAAAAGACCCGCACTGTTCGTCGTAAGGGTACCAAGAAACGTTCTAGCAAGCGACGTGTCACTCGTCGTCGCAGACGTTAAAAATTTTTAATAACCATTTGTTATAAATTTAAATCACTTTGAAGTAAATTTATAAAAATAAAATAAACTACACATTATAAATGAATATGTTTGACTTCATTGAAACTATATTTTGTATCTATAATGTTATCAATTTGAATTCAGATAAGAAACAAAATGCAAACATGAAAGCATTCGCAATAATTTTATACAATTATGTAACAGAATTGGCATTATGTCATAAAATAAATTTAGCAGAAATTAAGAAACCAAAAGAAATTCAAATGGCTCCATTATATGATTATGTAAAATTAACAAATATCCAGTTATATCCATTGAGTTCAATGTCTGATGACACATTAGATTTTAAAAAAGAAGGCGTATTGGAAACTTATATACTGTCACAAATTTTTCATATTTTTAATTTACACGTATAATTTAGATATTAAATTATTGAGATATTAAATTATTGAGATATTAGAGTATTATTATTTATACTATTCTCATCATCATCATCATCATCACATGATACTAAATCTGGGATAGAATCAGAATCAGAATCAGAATCAGAATATGGTTCTTCTTGTTGAATTAAATTACTTGTATCTATTGATTGAAAATTTGACGCTAAATCTGTATACAATATAGGTTTAAAATAAAATGCAGGATATTGATTACAGTCACAATAATTCGCAAAACACGTTTCATCATTTGCTTCTATCCTTTCATTATTTAATGAATATAAAACGATTGTATATTCATTAAGAGGAAGTTCTAATAAATCTAATAGTTGATGTTCTATGTTATTATATATTTCACTCGTTTTGATATTTAATATTAATTCAAGTGTGTAAACTTTATGAGTTATGGTTGATTTAAAATCCGTTTTAGAAAGCATTATTTAGATTTATAATTAATTGGTGATATATATTTAAATCATTTAATAAATAGTTTAAATATATTTTTTACATTTACATTTGATATAATTTAGTGATATTTTAAATTTTTAATATATAATATTAAAGTATAAATGGTGACAGTAACTGTAAGCAACATAGAGTATCCTAGTAGTACATCAAATGTAACAGTAAAATTTTTAAATGCTATAACAGATGTGGAAATAAATAGTTTCATAACGAATGAACCATCAAGTGGTTCAACATTGTCGACAATGACAACAAGTGATGGAGGATTAACTTGGACTGGAATATTAACAGGGACACCCGAATATGTAGTAAAAGATGCGACAATGAGTATAAATTATACAGGAGGTATAAGCGCAAGTGATAGTTACAATATAATAATGACAGAAGATGGAAAAGGCTGGAACGATATATTTAGCATAACAGATGGAGTAAATAGTTATACAGGATTTTTTGGAATAAGTTGTAATAAATCAGGAACAATATTTGCTTTTGATTGTGACCAAGAAAACAATAATGCAGAAAATAAACTCTATCCAAGAGTGAAAGTATATGAATATGATGGAACAAATTGGAACCAAAAAGGAGTAGATTTAGCAGTATCAACCTTAAAAAAAAGTGTCCAACACTATTCGATTATGACAAAATTAAATGATTTAGGCGATCATATAATAATAAATATGGCGCCGACTGATGGAACAATCGTATATAAATGGGATGGCAGTTCTTGGGTCCAAAAAGGTTCGGTATTTACACATATAACTGGTTGGTATGGATTGCCAGAAATATCAGGAGATGGGAATACAATAGGAATATTAACACAAGTTGAATCATTCGCGTGGGTATATGAATATGACACAAATACAAATGATTGGGTATTGAAAGGAAACGCATTAGACTTAACCGAATTTGCCGGTTATGGAAAGGGTAAAATATCAATAAATAATGATAACACCGTATTATCATTTATGAAAGGTGATAACATCTATACGTATAAATGGAATAATGGTTCAAGTTTATGGGAATTAAAAGATACATTATATATAGAAAATTTAGCAGATACTTTAGGAATACAACGAAATTATGGAGGGAACATAATCGCATTTAGAGATATAAACATGAATAATAGAGGAGTTCACGTATATGAATGGAATGGTACGGAACTTGTGCAATTAGGAAGTAGAATAGAAGTTGATGGTCAAGAAGTATCCTTAGATGAAACCGGAACAAAAATAGCAATATCAAAATTTAGGAATCAGCTTAGGAATCAGCAAGATGGTGTACAAATCTACACATATGATGGAACAAATTGGAACTTGAGTAACACAACAATTTATGAAGGAAAATTTGTAAAGATTAATGGGGTAGGAGATAGAGTGTTTATGAGTAATGGCTTTATAGATAAATCAGTATTAATCCAAGAGAATAGTATTGTGAAAAAACTAAATAAAATGATAATGACACCGAGTGCGGTGAAGTTTCCAGACTCAACAAGTGAGTTGATACTAGAATACAGTCATAAGGACTTAACCTCAACTGAAGTAGGAACGAATTTAAGCATAAGTGATGTTAATTTGGGAAGTTTAGGAGCATTTATGAGTAGCGAAGGAGGATACGTGTGGAAATCAATATTTACAGGAGCAATTATAGAGGGAACAGGAACCATAGATTATTCATATAGTGGGATGACCGGGTCAGTTTCCCTAGTAGTGGATAGATTAGAAAAAGCGATAAGTAATATATGTTTTTACGGAGATACGAAAGTGTTAACGAGTGAAGGATATAAAGCGATTAGAGAAGTGAGAAAAGGGATGAAAATAAGAGGGGAATATATAGAAGAAGTAACGAGAACAATAAGCAAAGAGAAAGAAGTAATATTGATGAAGAAAGGTTCCCTAATGCCAAATATGCCAAATGAAGATACGCGAGTAACGAAAGAACATAAGGTGTTATATAAAGGGCAAATGATAGAAGTGAAAGAACTCGAGAATGGGGAAAGTATAGTAAAAGAGAAATACAAAGGAGAGACATTATACAATATCTTGTTGTCGGGAGAAGGAAAGATGATAGTAAATGGAATGGTAGTCGAAACATTAAGTCCGTCAAATAATATAGCAAGGTTATACAAAATATTGAAAGATTATAAAGAAGAAGAAAAAGTCGAAATAATTAGAATCTACAATGAAGAGAGGAAAAGGAAGTGTGGGAAGTGTATGAAGGGGGGGAAATAAAAAGTAGTAAACGAAAAAGGATAGTGTGAGTGAGAGAGAATAAAAAAAAATGAAAAGGAAAAAGGTAAAAAAGAATAAGAATAAATAAATAAAAGAATAGAATAATAAATGACAAAAGAAGAATCATTGTGTGAGATGTGGGGGATAATGGAGTCGTATGCGGAAAAATATGCGGAGAAGCAGATAGAAGAATTGTGTGTGTATTATGAAATAGATGTGAAAGAAGCGAAAGAGAAACTGAAAAGAAAGAGAAGAGAAGGGAAAGAATCAATGACAAAAGGGAAAAACGAATCAATGACAAAAGGGAAAAACGAATCAATGACAAAAGGGAAAAAGAAAGTCAAAGTTGCATCCAATGTGGAAACAAAAGTTGCATCCAATGTGGAATCCAATGTGGAAGCGAATGTGGAAACAAAAGTTGCATCCAATGTGGAATCCAATGTGGAAGCGAATGTGGAAACAAATGTGGAATCCAATGTGGAATCCAATGTGGAAACAAAAGTGGAAGCGAATGTGGAATCCAATGTGGAATCCAATGTGGAAACCAAAGTGGAAGCGAATGTGGAAACAAAAGTTGCATCCAATGTGGAAGCGAATGTGGAAACAAATGTGGAAACAAATGTGGAAACAAATGTGGAAACAAATGTGGAAACAAATGTGGAATCCAATGTGGAAGCGAATGTGGAAACAAAAGTTGCATCCAATGTGGAAGCGAATGTGGAAACAAAAGTTGCATCCAATGTGGAAACCAAAGTTGCATCCAATGTGGAAACCAAAGTGGAAGCGAATGTGGAAACAAATGTGGAAACAAATGTGGAATCCAATGTGGAATCCAATGTGGAAACAAATGTGGAAACAAATGTGGAATCCAATGTGGAAACAAAAGTGGAAACAAATGTGGAAGCGAATGTAGAAACAAAAGAGAAAAAGAAAAAGGAAGTGGAAACGAATGTGGAAACAAATGTGGAATCCAATGTGGAAGCGAATGTGGAATCCAATGTGGAAACAAAAGTGGAATCCAATGTGGAAACAAAAGAGAAAAAGAAAAAGAAAGTGGAAACGAATGTAGAAACAAAAGAGAAAAAGAAAAAGAAAGTGGGAACGAATGTAGAAGCGAAAGTGGAAACGAAAAAGAAAGTGGAAACGAATGTAGAAAGAAAAGAGAAAAAGAAAGTGGAAGAGAAGTTGAAAATGGAGATAGAGTTGCCATATTCAGGAGAGATATACGAAGGAAGATGTAAAGGGATAAGAACAGCAGGCAAGTTGTATACACAATGCCTAACATATACAGAAGAAGGATTGAGATATTGTAATAAATGTAAAAAAGAGTGTGAAAAGAATGAATCAGGAAAGCCGAACAATGGAGATATAGAAGAAAGGAAAAAGGTAGGATGTTATGAATATAAAGACAAAGATGGAAAACATCCGTGGCCTTATTATAAATTGATGAGGAAGCACGGATGGAGTCGCGAATATGTGGAAGAGATAGGAGCGAAATATGGGATAAGAATATCAGAAGAGCATTACAATGAAGAAGAAATGAAGAAGAAAGTGTACCAAAGGAAAGGAAGACCAAAGAAAGAAGAAAAGAAAGTGGAAGCAGTGGAAGAGAAAGTGGAAGCAGTGGAAGAAGCTGAATTAGAAGTAGAAGAAGTAATAGTGGAAGAAGAAATAGAAGAGGAAGAGGAAGAGGAAGAGGAAGAGGAAGAGATAGTAAATGAAATAGAAGAAGAAGGGAAAAAATATTTGCGATCAAAGAGAAGCGGATTGATCTACAGTGCGGAAGATTTGGAAAACCCAATAGTGGTGGGTATATGGGACAGAGTTAGAGAAAAGATAGATTTCAGTTATGAAGAATGTAGCGATGAAGAAGAATAAAAAAATGTATAATGTGAAATGTATAATGTGAAATGTATAATGTGAAATGTATAATGTGAAATGTATAATGTGAAACTTAAATTAACTAATAAATTATTTAATTTTTTTATTGTTTTTTTATTGTTTTTACTGTAAGTATTGTGACTCATATCTTAAATTGTGAGTCATTTCTGGATTACCATATTTGACATAATAAAATATAAAAATTATAGAAACCAATTTGAAAGAAAAGTAGAAACGAAAATAGTTTGTAAAATAGATTGAATATTGTTATTTATTTTATATGAAAGTGTAACGGTTTATTGTCACTCATTTCTGGATTGTCATATCGGAAGCGAAATAAAACCAAATTATAAAACAAAATCACAAACCCATTTGAAAGAAAAGTAGAAACGAAAATAGTTTGTAAAATAGATTGAATAGTGTAATTTATTTTATAATTTATTTATAGAAATCCATTTGAAAGAAAAGTAGAAACGAAAATAGTTTGTAAAATAGATTGAATAGTGTAATTTATTTTATAATTTATTTATAGAAACCCATTTGAAAGAAAAGTAGAAACGAAAATAGTTTGTAAAATAGATTGAATATTATAATTTATTTATAGAAACCCATTTGAAAGAAAAGTAGAAACGAAAATAGTTTGTAAAATAGATTGAATAGTGTTATTTATTTATAGAAATCCATTTGAAAGAAAAGTAGAAACGAAAATAGTTTGTAAAATAGATTGAATCGTGTTATTTATTTTATTTTATTTATAGAAACCCATTTGAAAGAAAAGTAGAAACGAAAATATTTTGTAAAATAGATTGAATCGTGTTATTTATTTTATAATTTATTTATAGAAACCCATTTGAAAGAAAAGTAGAAACGAAAATATTTTGTAAAAAAGATTGAATAGTGTAATTTATTTATAGAAACCCATTTGATATAAAAGTAGAAACGAAAATAGTTTGTAAAATAGATTGAATAGTGTTATTTATTTTATAATTTATTTATAGAAACCCATTTGAAAGAAAAGTAGAAACGAAAATAGTTTGTAAAATAGATTGAATAGTGTTATTTATTTATAGAAACCCATTTGAAAGAAAAGTAGAAACGAAAATAGTTTGTAAAATAGATTGAATAGTGTTATTTATTTATAGAAACCCATTTGATATAAAAGTAGAAACGAAAATAGTTTGTAAAATAGATTGAATAGTGTTATTTATTTATAGAAACCCATTTGAAAGAAAAGTAGAAACGAAAATAGTTTTGTAAAATAGATTGATTAGTGTTATTTATTTTATAATTTATTTATAGAAACCCATTTGAAAGAAAAGTAGAAACGAAAATAGTTTGTAAAATAGATAGAATATTGTTATTTATTTATAGAAACCCATTTGAAAGAAAAGTAGAAACGAAAATAGTTTGTAAAATAGATTGAATATTATTATTTATTTATTTTATTATTTATTTATAGAAACTCATTTGAAAGAAAAGTAGAAACGAAAATAGTTTGTAAAATAGATTGAATAGTGTTATTTATTTTATATGAAAGTGTAACGGTTTATTGTCACTCATTTATTGAATTGTCACTCATTTCTGGATTGTCATATCGGAAGAGAAATAAAAACCAAATTATAAAACAAAATCATAAACCCATTTGAATCCAAGTGAAATCGAAAAGAGTTTGTAAAATAGAATGAATAGTGAAACCAAAATAGGTTTTATAGTGACATTTTTTTTATGTTAAGTGGTACACTCATCTCTTAAATTATCACTTATTTATCCATTGCCTTATTTGAAACTATAATATAAAACAAAATCGGAAACACAATTGAAACTATAATATAAAACAAAATCGGAAACACAATTGAAACTATAATATAAAACAAAATCGGAAACACAATTGAAACTATA
>Ga0233443_1000716_pt1 | contig 34258 bp, 22 predicted proteins | sample SI_123_September_2_FD_182784 | JGI IMG/M metagenome (GOLD analysis project Ga0233443, IMG submission 182784) | Seawater microbial communities from Saanich Inlet, British Columbia, Canada - SI_123_September2016_200_MG | ecosystem: Environmental > Aquatic > Marine > Inlet | place: Canada: British...
TTAAGGATTATTTTGAAAGATACCCAAAGGGAAAAATATTATCTCCGATTACGGGAACAAGGGCAGAAGAGCGATATGGTACCAATCCCTATACCAACTATGATAGTTTGGGTAATACACCTATGGAAAAGTATTTTGATCAATCCAAATTGGATACTCGTCTTCCTGCGATGGAGAGAGTAATAGACCTGGAGGGACAAAATAGTTGTAAAATATATCCCTTATCAATTATTGCTAAAAAGGGGGTAATCAACGACAGGTATGACGAAAAGAATATTGTAATATTCTATAAAAAAGGAACCGTTTCGGTTTTAGATAAAAATGAAATCTCAAAGTCAAAATCAATTGGGTCTGCTACTATGTTTTCATCAGACATAGATGGAACAATCCTTACATTCCAAAAAGTTGATGAGGATTTTATCGACAATGAAACAGGAAGCGTCTGGGATATCACAGGTAGATGCATCAATGGAAAGATGAAAGGAAAGGAATTACTTCCTGAAAGATATAGCAATCACTTTGCTTTTGCCTGGCTAACTTTTCATCCGAAATCCGAAATTTATAGAGAAGAATAATAGTGTCTAATAACTTAGGATATGGGTGGTGTGTAACACCCAGCCTGGATACCGTGTTGATAATGCTTCTAAAAAATAGGGCCGACATTTACAACTAATATTCTCGGGGTGTCGAATCCCGCCAATAATTAAGTTTGAAAATGGTAAGTGAATAATGTAATTTTAATATGTTTAACATTGGCTAATCGGCTACCAGGCAAGGTAGAACGAATTCAAAAGCCCTACAGGGTATAGCTGAAACGTTGGTAAAATAAGTAAAGACTATGAACAGAATAGTTACTATATTTCTAGTATCAGTTTGTCTTATGTCATGCGATGAGAAACAAGTGATTAAACTGAAAAAGAATATTTGAAGAAAGGATCTCCGGATAGATATGTAGACATAGGAACTCATAGAGTACATATTAATGATTTTGGGAAAGGTAGTCCTGTTGTCGTTTTTGTTGCTTGTGCTGGAGGTGATATTGACGAATGGGTAAAACAAGTTCATGAAATTGATAAGTATACACGGGTAATTTCATATGACCGCTCAGGACTTGGAAAGACAGAAAACATTGGAACACACAGGTCTTTAAAGGGAATGACAGATGAACTTTATTTGTTTCTTGAGAGAGGGAAAATACCATCACCATATATTTTAGTTGCACATTCCTTAGGAGGAACCATAATAAGATATTTATCAACAATTTGTCCGTTGCTCATAGTTGAATGAGACTGTCTATTTACGTTATGTTGCCTTATTAAACGTATTCTCAATTGTGAAGAAAAATATAAATTTATTCCTGGTTGTAATATCTATTCTAATTGGATCGCTAGCAGGATACCGGATCAAGTAATATTGTCCTTCAGTCCAATGGCGGTACACCTATCACCTTTTGAAGTCACGGGACTTTGCCTGAAATACGATAAGCTAACTCTTAGTATGTAATCAAATCGGATCAATAAATAAATGCAATTCCCGAATTACGACAGTGACCAATGAGAATAGCAAGAGGTGAAACCTGCTGCCTTAAATGTCTTCAATCGTGGTAAATCTGTGCAAGTGGTTTATCAAAATATATTCTCCATTAAAGCAACCTAAATCATGGATTCAGGGTCTTAGAAATGCAACTTAGAGAAAAGTCAATTAATATTCATTCAAATTTTTAGGAAGTAGAGGTGTTAAATCACCCTGTGGGAAGAGTATGCGTTAAAACGACTGATGATGAGGTATTTACTAATTAGCATTTTCCTGTTTATTGTTCACTGCAACCAGCTTCTTGCACAATGTGACGAAGCTTCCAACTGGTATTTTGGCTTTGGAGCCGGAATTACCTTTTGTAATCCATTTAGTAGTCAGTCACCTGTTCCACTTTCAACTTCAATGGTAAATACGCTGGAAGGGATTGCAACAATCTCAGATAGTTTTGGTAACCTTTTATTTTATACCGATGGAATAGAAGTCTGGACAGCCAATCATATGCACATGCCAAATTGTTTGCCTGCATCACCCGGAGGACAACTAATGGGAAATCCTTCTTCATCTCAATCGGGGGTTATTGTGCCCAAACCATTTGATCCAAACACCTATTACATTTTTGCAGTTGATGACATTAACGGTATGAATGGAATGACATACTCAAGGGTGGATATGACAGCCAACGGAGGTCTTGGCGATATTGATGCAACGGAAAAAAATATCACATTGATCAATCCAAGCTGTGAAAAAATTGCGGTAACGCACCACGCCAATGGAATGGATTACTGGGTGCTAGGGCATAGTTGGAATTCCAATTCTTTTTACGCTTTTCTGGTTACCTCAGCAGGTGTTGAGTTAACAAACCCGGTAATTTCAAATATTGGAACACCAATAACCGGGGCATCAGGCAATAAAAGAGGTTATTTGAGATTTTCACCGGATGGATCGATTCTGGCTCAGGCTGTAACAGCAGATAGTTATTTCGAGTTATTTGATTTCGACAGTTCCCTGGGGATATTAAGCGGACATCGATTGCTAAACAGTCCTGCCAATGGAGCCTATGGGATTGAGTTCTCTCCGTCAGGCGGATTGCTTTACGGAACCTGTTGGTATAACAATTCAAATCAGATCTATCAGTGGGACATAAACTCACCAAACCAGAGTATTATTAACAATTCGATTCAGGCTGTAGGAACGGTGTATGCCCCAACCGGGCCTGGTGCTATGCAATTGGGGCCCGATGGAATGATCTATGTTGCAAAATACGGGTCTTTTGATCTGGGGAGAATCCAATATCCTGATCTATCTTCTTCTGCATGTAGCTATGAAGATACAGCAGTAACTCTAAATGGTATCTGTGGATTAGGTTTACCTACATTTATATCAAGTTTTTTTACGGCAGATCTGACCTATAATCCGGCATGTTTTGATGATCCATGGGAGTTTTATATCGTGGATACCCTTAACCTGGATTCTGCAATGTGGAATTTTGGAGATCCAGGCACAGGTGTCAATAACAGTGCAAGTGGTTTCAATGCATGGCATAATTTTTCTTCACCGGGTTCATATATGATAGATCTCACAATATTTATCGATACCCTCGAACATCATTTTTATGAAACCGTAAACGTGCTTGCACATGTTGAGCTGCTTCCTTTAAATGATTCAATAATTTGTCTGGGCGATTCAGTCAATATTTCAATACCTTTTGCATCCTCAAATATTATTTGGTCTACCGGAGATACCACTTTCAATACTTCTATTTCACCTTTGGATTCTACAATGATCTACGTCGATGCTCTTTTTTCCGGATGTTTGTATTCAGATTCAATGTTAGTCATCCCAATTGAAATCGAGTCAGATTTTACGGCCGAATTCCCACATTGTTATGGTGATACGATAACTCTGAATTATACCGGAACTGTTCCAAACGGTTATATACCACAATTTGGATGGGACATTGGTTTTGCCACCTATATTCAGGGAAATTCCAGTACTCCGAATCAGGTGCAAATCAACTCATTGATTCCTGGGCCCTATCCTGTTTCTTTGTATCTTTCCTATCCTGGATGTCAATCTTCATTAACAGAGGTAATTGTTGATTTCCCGGCTGAGGCCCAGATTGATTTTCAACCCACTTTACCACTATGTTTTGGAGATTCTACCGGTTCACTTGAGGTTTTAGTCAATGGATCAAATCAGAATGCTCTAATAAACTGGTCAACCGGGGATACAAGTTATTTTATCGATCAAATACCACATGGACTGTATAGCCTTACTGTGGTTTATAACGATGCATGTAAAATGAATACCTCTTTCTTCCTCGATCATCCTGCTCTGCTGGAAGCCGGTAATGTATCGACTCAGGTTTTGTGTTACGGCGATGGTTCAGGTACAATTCAGGTGATTCCTTCCGGGGGTACAGGTATGTATTTCTATAACTGGAGCAACAACGAAACAGCATCCTACGTAAATAACCTGACTTCCGGTGTTTATACTGTTACCGTTAATGATGCCAATGCTTGTTCAACTATTCTGACAGAGACAATCTTGGAACCACCTCCCCTTGAGCTTGAAATAACGCAGGACACCGTAGTTTGCTCCGGCGATACAATTATGTTGCAGGCCTTTGCCAATGGAGGAACAACGCCTTATGAATATATCTGGACAGGTATTGATACCAGCAACTGGATTTCAATGATCCCAATGTATGATACTACAATACAAATTTTTGTGCTTGACGGGAATGATTGTGAGTCCCTGGTGGAATCCGTTTTCATCCATATTAATCCTTCTCTGGCAATTAATCCATTGGTGAATGTACCCGACAGTATTTGTCCGATGGATGAGCTGATTATTCTTGCTGAAGCCATTGGTGGTATTGGATATGGCTATAGTTATTTTGTAAACAACGAGCTGGTAATCATGCCTCATTCTGTATTTCCTGGCTCATCAATGATATTGGAGCTACAGATTATGGATGCATGTCATTCCTATTCCAATACCGAATATATCCCTGTTAATGTTATTGAGTCACCAGAGAATCCCCTGGATATGGATAAGTATGCCGGCTGTGAACCATTTGTTCTTCTATTGGATGATCACAACACAGAAATTGGATCAAACCTGGAATGGTTCATTGAAAAACATGATGGTGTCCAATTTTCAAATCAGGATTATCCGGTAGTGACCTGGGAATATCCGGGTGAATATTCTCTCAAGTTGATAGTCTACAATACTCTTGGATGTGATTTCACCTCTGAATATCGTGGCAATGTTGTAGTGTATCCAAAACCGGAAGCAGATTTTATTTCAGATCAAATCTCTGTTAGCGCCTTGGATCCGATCATATTTTTTGAAAATCTTTCACCTGGTCAGGGAAATGCGGTTTGGAACTTTGGGGATGGAGCAACTCTTGAAAATAATGAACAATTTGTCAGTCATACATATCAGAGTCCGAACAACTACAATGTTGAATTAGTGTTTACAAGCAACGAAGGATGTATTGATTCTGCCTATAAGGAAATCCTTGTTTATGAAATCGGAGAATTTTATGCGCCCAATGCGCTTGCTCCATTCAGTATTGTTGGTAATAATACTTTCATGCCGTTTATCTATCCGGAGCCGGTCAGTATACATCTTCTTATTTTTGATAGATGGGGTTCGGTAATATTCGAAACTTTCGATTACAAACACCAATGGGATGCAAGAAATTCAAATGGAGAACTCATCAAGCAGGATGTATTCACCTGGTTGATAGAATACAAAGATTCATCTGATGTGAGTCGCATAGAACATGGAGTAATTACCGTCGTCTATTAATTTGTAGACTTTTTTTAGGCCTGGAGACACAACACATGTCTTGTAGCAGTTTCTGGACTGTATGACAGCTCTCACAATCAATAAGAGCCGGTCTTAATCTAAAGATATTTTTTATTTTTATAATATCCTCAAACAGGGCATATTACCCTGGAGTTAAATATTAGCTCTTGAAGGTTATGACGAATAAATAAATTCATAATAAAAAGTATTATCGGTCAGCTCCATTGGACAATAGCACAATTATTGCAGTTTATCTAATTCTAAGTTATCATTCAGCTTAATTTCATTTTTCCCTTTAGATTTTTAAAAACCTATATTTGTAATAATATGAAATATCTTCTGAAATTGGCTCTGGCATCTGTTATTTTCATTGTTTATTCATGTAGTAATACAAGTGAGCCGCAAAATAATCGACAAAGAATTGATTTAAGAAGTTCAGATACACTTCCATCGACAACAGATAGCATTGGAAAACAGAAGCTGATAGTAGCAGTCTCAGCCATGATTTCTCCCAAAGAGACTTTTAAATATTATGAAGACTTGTTTAATTATATCTCAAATAAGATAGATTATGAAGTTGAGTTTAAACAAAGGCGAACCTATCAGGAGGTAAATGCATTGCTTGCTCATAATGAGGTTGACCTTGCTTTCATATGTTCGGGTGCATATGTCATAGAGAAGGAGAATAGCAATATAGAGATATTGGCTGTCCCTGTTTGTGATGGAAAACCTCTCTATCAGGCATATATAATTGTGAGTGATGATTCAGGAATTGAGAAATATGATGACTTGCAGGGAAGGTCTTTTGCATTTACTGATCCACTATCTAATACAGGGAAATTATATGCCGAAAAACGATGTAAGGAGTTGGGATTCCGGTCACAGGATTTTTTCTCAGATATTCTTTATTCAAATGCCCATGATATTTCAATGCAGTTAGTCGCAAAGAATGTTGTTGACGGTGCAACAATTGACGGATTGATTTATGATTTTATTCAAGGATCCTATCCTTCAAAGGTTGAAAATCTGAAAGTGATTGAGAAGTCCGAATTTTATGGTATCCCACCAGTTGTGGTGCCAGCTGGAATTGAGCCAGGATTTAAGGCAGAGCTCTTAGCCATATTTTTATCTCTGCACAATGATAGTTTAGGGAAGCAAATTCTTGATAATCTATTCATAGATCAGTTTATAGAAGGCGATGACCAGGACTACAATAGCATTCGAGCTTGTAACGAATTCGTTTCTGATGAAAATACCCACTAAGCTTCCCTTATTTTGGAAGTTCACAATTGCTATTGTTGGCACAATTGTACTATTTGGTTCTATAAATTTATATTTCCTAAACTACTCTGTTTGTAGTTTATTTGAGCAAGAGCTAACCAGGCACGGAGTCTCAACAGGTAAGAGTATTGCTGAAAGAAGTATTGATAATATATTGTATGACGACCTTGCCGTTTTAAATAAAATAGTCTCTGAGAATAAATCTATTGATCCGGATATATCATATGTTTTCATATTAGATAAACATAATCAGGTACTGGCTCATTCATTTGATGAAAAAGTGCCGGAACAAATACGTTCTGCTAATATTCTTGCTAGGGGAGATCTCGAAAGGACTGTTCTTTTAGAATCCAGTCCAAATCCGAAGAATGTCATATTAGATATAGCCGTTCCTATATTAGATGGCAACTTAGGAACCGTGAGAATTGGATTGTTTGAAAAAAACTTTTTCGACAGCATTAAGGGTACATATAGAATGTTTCTTATAATAATAGGTGTGTTTCTGGTAATTGGAATTTTAGGCGCTTTGTTATTCTCCTACGTAATAACCAATCCTCTAAATATTATTAATAGCAAAGCTGAGTTTCTTAGTTTGGATAACATTGATGTAGGGATCGATTTTAAAAGAAGTCTAATTAACAGTCCTGTTCATCGAATAAAGAACTTATTCAAAATGGAAGATGAAATAGATGTATTGAGCCAGAATTTTTACGATATGGTTATTCGTCTTCAAGGGACCTATGCTGAATTACAGAAGGCCCAACATTCTCTTTTTCAATCAGACAAGATGTCTTCAATTGGTGTTTTGGTTGCAGGTATTTGTCATGAAGTTAGAAATCCTGTTGCTGGTATTAAGAATTGCATCTGGAGGTTAAAAAAACGTCCAAATGATATAGCACAAAACATAGAATATCTGGATCTTATGGACTCGTCCATTCAGTCTCTGGATACGGTTGTTTCTCGTTTGCTTGATTTTAGCAGACAGCAAGAATTTCAATTTCAATCCGTAGCAGTTCTTCCAATGATTGAGAAATCGGTTCTGCTTATTGCCTTTGAGTTGGAGCGAGGTGGTATCTCCATTACAAAGGATTTTCCTAAGATTATGTCAAGGGTACGGGCAAGTTCTAATCATATTGAGCAAGTACTTTTGAATCTTCTTCTCAATTGCCTGGATGCAATAGAAGATAGAAAATTGCTAAATATAAAGTTTAATGGTATAATACGTTTTTCCATAGTCGAAGAACTATCTCAAGTACTAATTAAGATTAAGGATAATGGAATCGGGGTTCCGGAAGAGAAAATAAAATACCTTTTTGATCCATTCTTCACCATGAAGAAAAGCAATGAAGGAACCGGACTTGGATTATCAATATGCTATAGTATCATTAATGCACACGGTGGCAATATATTTTTTGAAAACAACGAAGACAATGGTGTATGTGTAACCGTTGTATTACCAAAGTGGTTAGATTGAGCATCTTCAGTTATTAATAGCGTGTATGATGAATAGTAAACTAGAAATTTTTGTAATAGATGATGAGAGAATACTAAGGAAGTCACTTGCTGATGAACTAAGGGAAGAGGGTAATAATGTAACGGAGTTTGCGAATGCAAAAGGTGCTCTTATTAAGTTGAGTGAAATTAATGTTGATGTGGTTTTTTCAGATCTGAAAATGCCCGAAATGGATGGCCTTGAATTTCTTAAAGCAGCAAAAAAAATCAAACCAGAACTTAAAATAATTCTAATTACCGCTTATGCTTCGGTAGATTCTGCTGTATCTGCTCTAAAAGAGGGAGCTTATGATTATATTCAAAAACCCTATAATTTTGAAGAAATACTTAGATTGATAAATCGAATTTCAGAACTTAATGAAGTAATTAATGACAATAAGATGTTGGTATCACAGATATCAGCTCCTTACGACTTCGCAAGTTTTATAGGAGATAGTGATGAAATTCAAAAAATATTTTCTAGTGTTAGATCAGTGGCAATCACTAAATCTACGGTTCTTATTACTGGCGAGACGGGTACTGGCAAGGAGTTGTTAACCAATATTATACATTACAATAGCGATCGTAAAAGAAAGGCTCTTGTGAAAGTTAGTTGTGCTATTCTGTCACGGGAGATATTCGAAAGTGAGCTTTTCGGACATGAGAAAGGTGCATTTACAGGTGCCGATCATATGAAAAAAGGTCGGTTTGAAATTGCCAATGGTGGAACACTTTATTTAGATGATATTGATGATATTCCATTAGACCTGCAGGTGAAATTGTTAAGGGTTCTGCAAGAAGGTGAGGTTGAACGAGTTGGCGGTACTGCGCCAATAAATATTGATGTAAGAATTATTGCTTCCACAAAGTACAATTTATTAGAGTTGGTTAAGGAAGGTAAATTCCGTGAAGATCTTTATTATAGGTTACATGTATTTCCAATTCATATCCCACCGCTAAGAAACAGAGTTAAGGATATTAAGTTGTTGGTGCATTATTTCGCAAAACAAATAGCAAATACGGATGATATTAGAGTCGACAGCGATGTGACTTATTTACTTTCAAATTATCAATTTCCTGGTAATACAAGGGAACTAAAGAACCTTGTTGAGAGAATGATTATCACATCAAAAAATGACAATATTTCTATTGATGATGTACCTTTTGAAATTAAGAATCCTCCGGCTCTACGGATTTGTTCATCTATTGGAAAGAAGCCTTTGAATGAAATGATCGCAGATTTTGAAATATCAGCTATAAAACTTGCTTTAGATCAATGTGGTAATAACAAATCAAAAGCGGCCGAACTTCTAGGAATGCCTGATTCTACATTACGTACTAAAATTGAGAAATACTCCATTCAAGACTAATCTTTCTTGATTAGGCATAATCGCGAAATCTCGATAAAACTCACGAAAGTTCGCGATTGTTTGAATTAAAGTTATTTAAAATCATTACTAATTAAGCCATCTCGTTTTTTTATACTTTTTATTATTTGAGTCTGTGTCTGCGATTTAGCCCACAGTCTATTTTTCCGGAGCATCCTCTTTATAATTCCCGCATAATCCCGCACACAAGTTGTTTGGTTCCCGACAGGAAATAATGAAGCAAATAATTAATCAAGTTTTTTTAAAATGAATTAAATATGAAAGTACGTAGACGCGATTTTCTTAAGACTGCCAGTGCTGTAGGCGTAGGACTATTGGTTTATTCTCCTGCCCTTAATGCTTTTGATAAGCAAAGCGGTCCATTAAAAGCATCTCGAACGGGGGATTGGATTGCATCAACCTGTCAAGGTTGTACAACATGGTGTCCGGTTGAAGTGATGGTGCAAGACGATGGTAGTATCATTAGAGCTGTAAAAGTAAGAGGCAATGCAAATTCCATGACTGGTTCCGGAAGTGTTTGCCCTCGTGGCCATCTTATTCCACAACAAATGTATGATCCAGACAGGATCAAGGTTCCAATGAAAAGAACAAACCCTGTAAAAGGGAAAGGAGTTGATCCGCAATTTATTCCAATCACCTGGGCGCAGGCCATGGATGAGATTGCCACCAAAATGATGGAATTAAGGACTGACAACGAAACACATAAGTTCTTATACTTACGTGGTCGTTACAGTTACGCTAACGAAATATTGTATAAAGCGATTCCAAAAATATTTGGTACTCCTAATGGTATTTCACATAGCGCTATTTGTGCAGAAGCAGAAAAAGCAGGGCCATACTTTACAGAACACTATTGGGGTTACCGTGATTATGATCTTGCTAATACTCAATATCTCGTATTATGGGGAGTAGATCCATTTCGCTCAAACCGTCAGCCCACAGCGGCTATGAATAAGTGGGCTACATTAAAGGCGAATAATGCAACAGTCGCAGTTATTGACCCTGTATTATCTGCAGCAGGCGCAAAAGCTGATAAGTGGTATCCGGTTACACCAGGAGAAGATGGTGCGCTGGCTAGCGCAATAGCACATCATATTTTGGTGCAGGGAAGCTGGCATAAGGCATTTGTTGGTGATTTCGATGATTCAATAAATCATTTTGTTGCTAACACAGTTGTTGATATTATTGTGAATCCATTTACAGGTGCAAAAACCCATGGTTTAATTGAGTGGTGGAATGTTGAATTAAAAGACAAAACACCAGCATGGGCAGCCGGAATAACCGGAATCGCCGAATCTGAAATTATAGCCTTAGCAGAAGGTATGGCTGCAGCTGCACCTGCTGTTTCTGTATGGCTCGGACCAGGACCGGTTATGTCAACAAGAGGAACATATACGAGTATGGCAATCCATGCACTAAACGGATTGTTAGGATCAGTTGAGAATGTAGGTGGACCACAGCACACAGCTTCTTCTTCTATTGCATCAATTCCTTCAACATATTCATCTTACCAGGATGCAACTGCATTGAATGGCCTTGGATATTCAAAAATAGACCAAAGAGGAACTTTAAAGTTTCCGGCCATGAAAAAAGGGAGCCCTGGCGGTGGTGTTGTCACAAATAATGTTGCAAATGCGATCAACGACCAGGATCCATATAACATAAGAATGGCAATAGGTAACTGGTGTAACTTTGCATTCTCCGGTATGCAGCCGGAAAGGTGGTATCAGGCATTAGCCAGTATCTACTTTGTTCATATCACAACAAATGCTTCTGAGATGTCGCAATTTGCTGATATTATACTGCCAGCAGCGTTCAGCACTACTGAAAAACTATCATTAGTTAAATCACACAGTAACAAGTATACCGGTGTGTCAATACAGCAACCACTTGCTGACAGATTGTTTGATGTTAAAACAGATGAGACAGAAATCCCTTATATGTTGGCAGAGGCCTTAGATGCCAAAGGATTCTCAAATTTACTGAACTATTTTAATACTGAGTTTATTGATCCGGAAACGGCTGCAACACCAACAGATGAAGCCTCGTTTGCTGAAATTGCCATTAAAATGTTTACTCAACCGGCATGGTCGGCCGATCCAAACACAGGCAACTGGGCTGCATTTAAAAATGTTGGCGTTGTAAACTTTGGCCCTGTTGCATATGAAGCACATTGGGCCGATTTTGGAACACCAACAGGCAAGTTTGAATTCTATAGCGAATCACTCAAATCAGGTCTTCAGGAACATGCTACCGATCACGCAACTACAGTTGATGACGTTCTTAGTCAGTGTAATTATGTAGCTCAGGGAGAATTAGCTTTTGTCCCTCATTATGAACCACCTTACCGATGGGGTAGCGTAGCAGATTACCCGTTTACTTTTGTAGATATAAAATCTCGTTACAACAGGGAAGGCAGAAGTCAGAACCTGCCATTCTACTATCAGTTTAAAAAGCTTGATCCGGGTGATGAAAATTGGGATGATGTTATTAAAATGAACCCACAAGATGCCAATAATCTTGGTATTGTTGATGGTGATTTAGTGCAGGTAACATCACCTACAGGAACACTCAAGACAAGAGCCAAATTATGGGAAGGACTCAGACCAGGAACGGTAGCTAAAACTTTTGGTCAGGGGCACTGGTCATATGGAAGGGTTGCCTCTGATTATGGGAATCTACAAGAACATACCGGTCAGGGAAACAATAATGAAATACTACCAGATGACTATGATAGAATTTCAGGTAGTTCGGCTCGTAACGGTGGTTATGTGGGTGTTAATATTGAAAAAATAATATAAAAGTAAATAGAATATTATGGCAAAATATGGAATGGCAATAGATCTAAATACTTGTGTTGGTTGCGGGGCCTGTGCTATGGCCTGCAAATCTGAAAACAATACACAAGTTCAGGAAGGTGGTCGGAAATATAACTGGGCCGATTTTCTTACATTTACTGAGGGTAGTTTCCCTCAGGTAAAATACAGTGTAATTCCGGTTCTCTGTAATCACTGTACCGATGCCCCATGTGTAGCGATATGTCCCGCTACACCTAAAGCAATGTATAAAACTGTGGATGGAATAACCATGCATAACGATAGTGACTGTATTGGATGTCAAATGTGTGTTAATGCATGTCCGTACAGCGAACAGGATGTTAATACAGCAAACAAGCAATATTCTGTAATTAGTTACAATCCGAATTCTCCTGTTCACAGTGAATGGGAAGATACAAGTGTAATCTTGGCTGGAGGTACTTCTTCACCGGATGATGTTGCAACAGCTGCAGGATATATTCCACCTTATAAACACGATTATACTCATGCAGATTATAATGCAGTTAGACCTCCTGATGTAACAGAAAAATGTATTTTCTGCGATCATCGTGTCCAATTGGGTGATAATCCTTATTGTGTTGATGCCTGTCCTGCAAATGCAAGAATTTTTGGTGATTTGGATGATGCAAATAGCGAGATTAACGATGCAATTGCAGTTGGATATAACAGATTAGAGGATAATAGCGGAGCCTATTTGGCGGCAGGAAATCCAGGGAGTCAGCCAAACGTCTACTATATAGGTGACTATACCGTGAATTCAGTTGAGATACCTGAAAAACCGAAGCCAATTGCAGCGCTGAAGGTTTATCCAAATCCAACGTCTCGTGTCTCATATCTCGAATTTGAATTAGAAGATTCTTCCAGAGTTGATATCTCCTTATACAACATACAAGGTAGGGAAGTTAGAAGGATAGTAGCAAATGAATACAAAAGCTTCGGAATGCATAAGGTTGAGATTAATGTTACAGGCCTTGGCGTAGGTACCTACATTTGTAGTCTGCGTACTCAGAATTCCGCCAGATCGGCAAATATTATTGTTATTAAGTAAATTTTTTTCATGTACAAGTGATCAAAGGAGAGAGCGGCCTGCAATAAGGTCTCTCTTTTCCTTCGTTCCACAATGGTCAGAATATTAGTTATATTCGACCAAACATCAAATAGAAACAAAGTATGAAAAGAAATGAATTTATAACGATAGAATCTTCAAGAGGCAGAATCTTTAATGTTTTAACAGCATTGTTGTGTCAGCCTGAAGAGTCTCCCGATTCGAGGAAAAAAGCACTTGAAGTTCTGGAAGAAGAATTTACCAAGCTAAATAAGGAAGCATACGAATTAGCAAATGGATTATTAAAGGAAATAGAAAAGTTTGGCTATCAAGATTTATTGCTTGAATACACCAAATTATTCCTTGGACCATTTAAGGTGCTTGCTCCTCCATATAGCTCCATATATTTTGGTAGAAAACAATTGGTAAGCGAGGAAACTATGTGGGTGTCAGATTTTTATCAAAAAGCGGGATTGAAGTTTGATAAAGAGCTAAAAGATTTACCTGATCATATAGCTGTAGAAATGGAATTCATGTACTTTTTAGTATTTAATGAATTAAAAGCTTTGGAGGATGACAATAGTGAAAAAGCAAAAGAGTTTTTCGCATTTCAAACTGACTTCTTTAACAAGCATTTTAAACTTTGGATACCTAAGTTTTGTGATCAGATCGAAAAGCAATCTGAGAATAGTTATTACTTGCAATTAGCAAAATGTATTAAATTCTTTATTGTAAATGTTCCAATACCGGAATTCAAAGACTAAGAATACAAACCGAAAAAATATTGTTTATGATTAATTTATTCGTGATTCTTGGCATGATTGGCCCCTGGCAGATAATTTTAATAATTGCCGCTTTGCTTTTATTATTTGGTGGAAGAAAACTTCCTGAGTTAATGAAAGGAATTGGCCAGGGAATGAAAGAATTTAAGAACGTAAGTAAAGACCTCGACGAACCGAAAGAATAGTAGATATTAATTGTTTGAATCTCCGAGCTTAGTTTCCTTTTTATAAAATGGAAATTAAGCCGTTGGGATAACCCGGAAACAGGTTATCCTCCCGAAACTTGCATTTAGCAGGAAAAATTGGAAAGGAGATAGATTGGAAAATGATGTTTTAGTTTGGACACCATTCCAGAAGTAGAAATCTATCTTCTTGTTAAAATATAATATTTAATAAAGAATGATGGATTTCTACTTTTTACTATTTATACTTATCCTGGCAGTTTTATACTCCTCTGTAGGACACGGAGGTGCAAGCGGTTATCTCGCCATGATGGCAATATTTGGTATGTCAACAGAAATCATGAGACCTTCCGCTCTAACCTTGAATATTTTTGTTTCAGCAATAGCATTTTATTCATTTTACAAGAATGGTCACTTCAAGATCAAATTACTAATTCCATTTATCATAACATCAATACCATTTGCCTTTATAGGAGGACTTCTATCTGTAGATCCAAAAATTTACAAAATTATATTAGGCTGTTTCCTTATGATCGCAATTCTTCGAATGGTAGTAAAACCTGTGTCCAAAACTAATAATACAAAGGATATCAATTTGAAGTTTGCCATTCTGATAGGAGCATTCCTTGGATTTTTTAGCGGGATTATTGGCATTGGCGGTGGTATTATATTAAGTCCGATTCTAATTTTATTGGGATGGGCCAATGTAAAAGAGACCTCTGCAATATCCGCTGCTTTTATTTTTATCAATTCAGTGGCCGGCTTTACAGGATTGGCAGTTCAAGGATCTTCATTCGATCCAAATATTGCCTTAATGATTGTAGCCGGTTTAGTTGGTGGTCTGCTGGGTTCGATCCTGGGCAGTTTTCGTTTTTCAGAAAGCGCATTGCGATATGCTCTCTCCGTAGTACTCGTTTTTGCGAGCATAAAATTAATATTCTTATAGTTTAGAGGTATGACAGATTGTTATAAAAGAGAAATAAACTACCTGCGCATTTCAGTTACCGACAGGTGCAATTTTAGGTGCATTTACTGCATGCCGAAATCAGGTGTCTCATTAAAAAAGCACAGCGAAATTTTGAGCTTTGAAGAGTTAATCGATATTGTTAGTATCGGTGTTGAACTGGGAATTAAGAAAGTACGGATAACTGGTGGAGAACCTTTGGTCCGTAAAGGAATTGTAAACTTCATTGGTCAATTAAATGCAATAGATGGAATAGAAGATATTGGATTAACAACAAATGGAATGTTGCTATCCGGAATGGCTGAAGAATTATATTCAGCGGGTTTGTCGCGTGTAAATATTAGTTTGGACTCTGTTGATCCTGAAAAATTTCGACGAATTACAAGATACGGTGATCTTAGGAATGTATCTGCCGGTATTGAATCTGCTCTTATGGTAGGAATGAATCCAGTGAAGATTAATTTTGTCCTGGTTCCAGGAATAAATGAGGACGATAAACATGAAGTAAGGGAATATTGCAAGATTATGAACCTGCAATTTCGTTTGATAAGACAAATGAATTTGGAAGCAGGTGAGTTTTATCCCGTTGAAGGTGGAGAAGGTGGGGTTTGTTCAAAATGTAACAGGCTCAGGCTTACCGCCGATGGATTTCTGGTATCATGTTTACATTCAAATGAACGGTTCAATATACGTGAAATGGGAATCGAGGAGGCATTCAATAAAGCCGTATACTTAAAACCAATAAGCGGACTTGGAGTTAAAAATCATCAATTCTACAATATCGGAGGTTAGTAATATAATAAGTGTATTCCATGGATAATATTTGTATACAAGATAAATGTAAGAAAAGCTTTAAAGTAGTATCAGTTAATGTCTCCGATGTTAAAGGAGTTATTAAACATCCGGTTGATTCCATAGTAATAGACTCAAAAGGGGTAATTGGCGATGCGCATTCAGGTGATTGGCATAGGCAGATTAGCCTGCTTGCAAAAGAAAGTATTGAAAAAGCAGAGGCTCAGGCAGGAAGGACGTTTCCATCCGGAACGTTTGCTGAAAATATAACCACAGTCGGTATGGAGCTACATAAGCTTCAAATTCAGGACCGAATAAGTTGTGGTGATATTCTCCTTGAAGTTTCTCAGATAGGGAAAAAGTGTCATGCAAAATGTGAGATTGGAAGGCTTATTGGAAATTGCATAATGCCTCTCGAAGGAATCTTCTGTAAAGTAATTAAAGGCGGTCATATTGAACCAGAAGATGAGTTCATTATTAGAGAAAAATAAATCCTTATTCTGCTTTATTCACACTACTCTTGAACGGTTCAAATTTCAACAACTAAAGGCACCAGTCGCTAATGCACGATTGTATCAAATGCTATAATGTTATTGGATTAAAAGATTACCTGACTAAGATTTGCCCTGGCCATTCGAATCAACATCGAAATATTCGGTGTCAAGAATTCTAATGGATTTACCTTCTATGCTCAGGGCCTGCTGCTTGTCAAATTCACTTAATACCCTGATTACCGTCTCGTAGGTTGTTCCGGCAAGGCTCGCAATATCTTTCCTGGAGAGTGTGAATTTTAATTTGTTATCGTTTCGTTTTAGTCCGAATGAAACAATCATTTCCCTAATTGCGAACCGGATCTTTTCCTTTGCCTGTAGGTTTGTGCAATTACTGGAACGTCGCTCAATATTTTTCAATTTACCCGTGAGCAAATCAATAATAAAAGAAGAAAGTTTCTTGTTAGCCTCTATTGCCAACCTGAATATTTCCATTGGAAAAAAGGTAATCTCAGAATCACTTAAGGTTTGGGCCGAAACAGTATATTCTGTTGATTTATTGCCAAGCCCACGATAACCCAATATTTCACCACCTTTGATAAGATCCACTATCTTTTCTGATCGGTCGTCGAATTCAGAAACTTTAATGTAACCTGAATAGACACAATAAATACCTTCAACCGGATCCCCTTTTGCAAAAATTATGTTTCCGGCAGGTATTGAGTAGGTTGATTTGTATTTTGAAAGGAATACACGCCATTCAGCAGAGCAAAACCTGCGGACAATGCAAGATCTGCTATCGCAGGAATCACATTGCCTTTTTTTTGGTAATAGCAATCCGTTAGGGATGGTTCCGGGATTCATGTTGTTTTTAGAGTTTTGATCTTCTACAAAGATGTAAAAAAAACAGTCTTTGTCAAACCAAAGGAGCGATAAAGTATGACGACCAACATAAAAGGAGTGTTCTTGTTAGTGATGTTGAATATGACAGGTATCATAAGGCACCTTATTTAGATTCGATTTTTATAAGCAATGTCTTTTTCGAGCTGAAATTCTATAAAATACTGAAAAAGAATGTAAAAAGCAACTTTAACGAGTAGTGTTGTGCCAGTTATGGTGTTGAATGGCTGTGAAAACTTGTTGAAAAAAGATGATGAGAAACATATAATATATTATATTTGCTCTGTTTGTCATAAAAAATAAATATGATCATGAACAGAAAAAAATTAGGCCTCTTTTTCCTCCTTCCCCTGTTTATTCTGATGAGTAACCAGGATGTATTCGGACAGAATGGAAAAGCATTATTTGATAAGGCTTGCATCGTATGTCATACAATTGGTGGTGGCAAAACAATTGGGCCCGACCTTATAGGAGTTGGTGCAAAAAGAGATAAAGAATGGCTTATGAGCTTTATTAAGTCGTCTCAAAGTTTAATAAAAAGCGGAGATGCCGAAGCTACTGCAATTTTTGAAGAGTTTATGAAGATTCCTATGCCGGATCAAAATTTCACAGATGCTGAAATAAGTCAGATTCTTGAGTACATTAACAGTTCTGAAGGAGTTAGTGCTGCAAAAACGCAAACACCTAAAATTATTGGTAATCCGGAGATTGGTCGTGATTTATTCATTGGTGAACATGCTTTCGAAAACAAGGGAGCCTCCTGTATTTCCTGTCATGCCGTAAACCATGAAGCGGCGTTTTATGCAGGATCATTTGCTAAAGATTTGTCAGAATCGTACAACACATTGCAAAAAGCAGGAATTGAATCAGTACTACAATATCTCTCCTTTCCTGCAATGTCTGACACATATAAGGATCACCCTTTAACACCGAATGAAATTGCAGATTTGTCTGCTTTTTTAGAGGATGTTAGTAAGGAGAATTCTTCAGAACAGATAGCTGGCTTTGGTAGTGGTTTTCTGCTGTACGGGATTCTCGCCTTCATTTTGCTCCTGGCAATAATTGAAGTGTTCTGGAGAAATAAAAAACCGAATTCAGTAAAGCAACATTTGTTATAAGCGGTGCTCAGCTTGAAGAGAATGATAATGTTCAGAATGAATTAAGAATTTTAAAAAAAACACCATAATAGATGAGTTGGATTGAAGATTTAATATCACCTAAAACCAGACAATGGGAAGAGTTTTACAGAAACAGACATCAACACGACAAAACTGTACGTAGCACCCATGGCGTTAACTGTACAGGTGGCTGTTCCTGGAATATCCATGTTAAAGATGGAATTGTAGTATGGGAAACCCAGGCACTTGACTATCCGGAACTGGAGAAATCACTTCCTCCCTATGAACCTCGCGGTTGTCAGCGGGGTATTTCATTTTCATGGTATCTCTACAGCCCTATTCGGGTGAAGCATCCTCTGATGCGTGGAGCCCTACTCGATTTATTTAATGCGGAGAAAAGAAAAACCGGTGATCCGGTTAAGGCTTGGGAGAATATACAGAACGATCCGCACAATCGTAAACGCTATCAGCGCGCACGTGGAAAAGGTGGATTCAGAAGAGTTAGCTGGGAACAGGCCAATGAGCTTATTGCAGCTGCCAACATCTATACCGTTAAGAAATATGGGCCGGACAGAATCACTGGATTTTCTCCAATCCCTGCCATGTCAATGATCAGCTATGCAGCAGGTTCAAGGTTCCTTCAGTTAATGGGCGGCGTAAACCTGAGTTTTTACGACTGGTATTGCGATTTACCAAATTCATTCCCTGAAATATGGGGAGAACAAACTGATGTTGGAGAGAGCGCAGATTGGTACAATTCCAAGTTTATCGCCTGTATGGGTGCGAATCTTGGAATGACAAGAACCCCTGATGTTCATTTCTTTTCAGAGTCGAGACACAATGGAACAAAAACAGTTGTACTTTCTCCGGATTTCAACATGGTAGCAAAGTATGCGGATAACTGGATTCCATTGCATGCAGGACAAGATGGAGCCTTCTGGATGGCCGTTACACATGTAATCCTTAAGGAATATCATTACGAGAAAAAAACACCTTATTTTATAGAATACACCAAGAAATATACTGACAGTCCTTTCCTTGTTGAATTGCACGAAGAGAATGGAATTTATGTTCCCGGGAAAATGCTCCGTGCCAACAGGATCAAAAAATACAAGGATGTTGAGAATGGTGACTGGAAATTCCTGAATATTGATGAAGGAAGTGGAAATCTGGTTTGCCCTGGCGGTAGTTCAGGACACAGATGGGACAGTAAGGACGGCAACTGGAATATGAAATATGAGGATGCTGAAGATGGTAGTGTCTACGATCCTGTACTCACTTTGCTGGAGAAGAAGGATGATGTTTATCAGGTGGAATTTACAGAGTTCGGACTCGATGTGAAAGTACAAAGAGGAGTACCTGTTAAGTTCATTGAAACTGCTGACGGAAAAGTTCCGGTAACCACGGTATATGATCTTACCATGGGACAGTATGGGGTCGATCGTGGATTGGAAGGTGCCTATCCGTCATCTTACGAGGATAAGGGTGCAGCTTATACACCGGCATGGCAGGAAATTTTTACCGGTATTGGTTCAAAAACAATATTGCAGTTTGCCCGCGAATGGGCAGTTACTGCAGAGGCTACTAATGGAAAGTGCATGGTTATTATTGGTGCGGGAATTAATCACTGGTATCATAATAACTTAATATATCGTGCAGCGACTATGGCCTGCATGTTAACCGGATGTATTGGTAAGAATGGTGGTGGTGTAAACCACTATGTTGGGCAGGAAAAACTGGCTCCAATGGATTCATGGGCTAGTATTATGTCCGGTAAGGACTGGCAATCTGCCGTTCGCTTACAACAGGGACCAATATGGCATTACATGCACTCCAGTCAATGGAGATACGATAACAACCAAGCTGACTATAATACCGTTCCAGAGAATGACTTATCGAAACAACATTCTGCCGATCTTATTGTAAAGGCGGTCAGAAACGGATGGATGCCGTTCTTCCCTCAGTACACTAAGAGTAATCAGGAGATTGTTAAAGATGCTAAAACAGCCGGAGCAACAAACGATGATGATATTAGAAAGTATGTTGTTGAAAAACTAAAATCCAAGGAGTTAACACATGCAGTAGCCGATCCGGACAATGAAATGAGTTTCCCTAGGGTATGGTATATCTGGAGGGGAAATGCACTGAGTTCAAGTGCCAAGGGACATGAATTCTTCCTTAAGCACTATCTGGGTACACATCATAACGATGTGGCAGATGAGGTTGCTAATCAATATACAAAGGATGTTAAATGGGAAGATGAAAGCGAAAGAGGAAAGATGGATCTGGTGGTTGATCTCAATTTCCGGATGGATACCTCTGCTTTATATTCTGACATTGTTTTGCCAGCTGCATCATGGTACGAAAAGGCAGATCTGAACAGTACAGATATGCACTCCTTTATTCACCCACTGTCACGTGCTATTAACCCGGTTTGGGAATCTAAAAGCGACTGGGAAATCTTCAAAGAGATTACCAGAGTCACAGCAGAAATGGCCAAAGAGCATATTCCGGAACCAATGAAGGATATTGTCAATGGCCCAATATTGCATGATACGGCCGGAGAAATAAGCCAGACAGAAATCAAAGATTGGTACACGGGAGAGTGTGAACCGATACCGGGTAAAACTATGCATAACATTGCTTTGCTGGAAAGAGACTATACCAAGGTATACGAGAAGTTCATCAGTCTTGGGCGAAATGTTCGGAATGGTTTAGGAGCCCATGGTAATAGCTACAATTGTGAAGATTTTTACGACCAAATGCTGGAAGATAAGGATCATTTACAGAAGGTTGACGGAGAGGTTTATCCTTCTTTGAAAATGGACGAGGAAGCAATTAATGCCATCATGCATCTGTCGAGCCTGACCAATGGTAAGCTAAGTGATCGTGCTTATGCGCTTGCAGAGAAGAAAACAGGAATGGAATTGCGGGATATTGGAGAAGGTAGTAAGGATGTTAAATTGTCTTACAAAGATTTGCAGGCTCAACCGAGAAGATATAACAATTCACCGCTATGGTCAGGGTTAATGACTGATGGACGTGCTTACGCCGCATTTACCTATAATGTTGAACGATTAGTTCCATGGAGAACCCTAACTGGAAGACAGCATTTTTATCTGGATCATGAGGGTTATATCAAATTTGGGGAGCATCTCCCAAGTTATAAACCATCACCAACTCCGGAGGCCTATGGTGAACTAAAGAATTCAGTTGCGACAGGTGATGCTAAGGTTCTGAATGTTCTTACACCTCACGGTAAGTGGCATATTCACTCTACCTATGGTGATACTCTCAGAATGCTCACCCTTTCACGCGGAACCGAACCATGCTGGTTAAGCGAAGAAGATGCTGAAGATATGGGCATTAAAGACAATGATTATGTTGAAGTGTTTAATGACAACGGAGTATATGCTACCCGGGCAGTTGTAAGTGCAAGAATTCCTAAAGGTGTCTGCATTGTATATCATTCACCGGAAAGAACTTATCAGATGGCTAAGTCTCCTGAGAGAGGAAACCGGCGAGGTGGTGTTCATAACAGTCTTACCCGGATTCACTTGAAACCTAATCTGTTAATGGGTGGCTATGGCCAGTTCACGTATCATTTTAATTACTGGGGCCCTGTTGGTGTTAACCGCGACAGCCACGTAGTTGTGAAGAAAATAGAGAATGTTGAATTCTAATTAGTGCTTGAAAAGTAAATAAATAAAACTAGTCTCATGGATGTAAGATCTCAAATATCTATGGTTTTCCACCTCGACAAATGTATCGGATGCCATACCTGTTCAATTGCTTGTAAGAACATTTGGACAGATAGGAAAGGTGCCGAGTATATGTGGTGGAACAATGTGGAAACCAAGCCGGGAACCGGTTACCCAACAAAATGGGAAAATCAGAAAATATATAAAGGCGGATGGGAAAAAAAAGGATTGACCCTTGACCTGAAAGCCGCTAATGGATTAAAGAATCTGTTTCATAATCCAAATATGCCGGTAATGGATGATTATTATGAACCCTGGACCTATAAGTACGATAACTTATTCACTGCACCGGAAGGAGATGACCAGCCGGTTGCAAGAACTGTTTCCCTGGTTACAGGAGAGGACATAAATGTTAAGTCTGGCCCTAACTGGGATGACGATCTGGGTGGATCTCCGGAGTATGCCCGTAAGGACGTAAATATGGATGCACTGACTCCTGCTGAGCAACAGGCAATGTTCCAATTGGAAAGAATGGTAATGTTTTATCTGCCAAGAATTTGTAATCATTGTCTGAACCCGGCCTGTGTTGCATCATGCCCATCCGGAGCAATTTACAAACGAGGTGAAGACGGAATTGTCCTTCTGAATCAAAAGAAATGTCGTGCATGGAGAATGTGCGTAACGGCATGTCCTTATAAGAAGAGTTATTACAACTGGAATACCGGAAAATCAGAGAAGTGTATTTTATGTTTCCCAAGGGTGGAATCAGGACAGGCTCCGGCATGCATGCACACCTGCGTTGGACGGATCCGTTACTTAGGAGTGATGTTGTACGATGCAGATAAGATTCATGATGTTGCAAAATGTGATGAAAAAGATTTAGTTGAAACACAACTGGGAATTTATCTTGATCCTAACGATCCGGAAGTGATCAAGGCAGCCAAAGAGAATGGTGTTGCTGATTCAACAATTGAGGCAGCTCAGAATTCACCGGTGTACAAGTTTGTAAAGGAGTGGGAAATTGCGCTGCCATTGCATCCTGAATACAGAACGATTCCAAATCTGTTTTATGTGCCACCATTGCTGCCGACCATGGCAGATACCAGCGGGGATGTATATGAAACAAATACTGATTCACTGTGGGGAAAAGCTGAAGATACCAGAATTCCGATTAAATACCTGGCTAGCTTATTCACTGCAGGGGATACTGAAAAAGTCAAAGTAGTACTAAGAAAGCTAATGGCTGTTCGACATCACCGACGGGATGTAACAGTTGGCGATATTGCCAAAAATGAAGTGAAGGATATTATGGATGTAACCGGACTCGACGCCGATACAGCTGATGCAATCTTCAGATTAACCTCTCTGGCTTCCTTTAATCAGCGATTTGTAATTCCTGAAGCACACAGAGAAGAAGCAATGGAGATGTACGAAGATACAGCTGATGTGAAAGGTAATCAGGGCTTTGGATTTCTTGACAAACCGGAACGTGGTTTATAGGAAAGATGAAATGGTTAATACAGAAGAACAAGTAAACAATAACTAAATGAAGCACTACCCAATTATAGCTGATCTGTTTCGATATCCCGATGCAAATCTCGCTGCGACCCTGGAGAAGATTTCAGGTTTACCGGCGGATAAATATCCGGATGTATTGAATGAGATTAAGCCCTTTCAGAAGTTTCTTGACACATATAACCTGACCCAACAGCAGGAGTATTACATTAAAACCTTTGATGTGAATGCGCTGTGCTACCTTGATATTGGATACATCCTTTTTGGAGAAGACTATAAGAGAGGAGAGTTTCTTGTAAAGCTTTCGCAGGAGCACAAAACAGCCGGAAACGATTGCGGTTCTGAATTGGCAGATCATCTTCCAAATATTCTGAGACTGTTTGAAAAGGCGGAAGATAAAAAGTTTGTGGAAGAGTTAGCCTATTGTCTGGTTATTCCTGCTCTTAGAGAGATGCTTTCCGGATTTAAGAACGATACCAATGTTTACCGGAATATATTGCAATTGGTTCTCACGGTTCTGGAAACAGATTTCCGGGACTGTAATCTACAGCAATTCCATATTACCAAACTTGGGAAAAGTTGTTTTACGGGGAAATCTGGTAAGCATAATCATGGTTGCGGAATGAATCAGAGACAAGATGCAGGTATGGTCCCAAATCCATTACAATAAATTTGAATGAATAAGTAAACAATATTGATATGAATAATTTCTTCTTTATCGGACTACCATATGCAGCTATTTTAATAATGCTCGTTGGTACAATTCACAGGTATACGAAGCACAGTTTTAAGTATTCTTCACTTTCCTCTCAGTTTCTGGAAGGCAAAACGCTGCATCGTGGCAGCAGGCCATTTCACTGGGGTATTATTGCCCTTTTCTTTGGGCACCTGATTGGATTTTTATTCCCATCGGCGGTACTTGCCTGGAATGGTGAGCCAATTAGGCTGATTATTATTGAAGTTTCAGCTTTGGCATTTGCCATCACCTTTTTGTATGGTTTGATGCTCCTCGTAATGAGAAGAGCCACCAATGAAAGAGTGAAGGTGGTAACATCAAAAATGGATATTTATGTGTATGTGGTATTGATAGCTCAGGTCTTTACAGGTATTTGGATTGCCTATTTTTACAGATGGGGGACTAACTGGTATGCCTCATCCATGGTTCCTTATTTAAGGTCGATATTTGTTTTGAATCCTGAAATAGCAACCGTAACTGCTCTGCCATTAATGGTTAAGATCCATATTATCACAGCTTTTGTCTTTTTAGGTATGATTCCTTTTACCCGATATGTGCACTTTCTTGTGTATCCATTCAGATTTGCCTACCGGCCTGTTCAGATTGTTATTTGGAACTGGGATAGAAAAGTTATCCGCAATAGTAGCACTGGAACAAAAACGGTTAAGCCATCGAATAATTAAATACGATTGAAACTTAAGTAGTACAATCAAATTCATCACTAGTTAAATTAATATTATGACATCGAAAGCTCCTAGTTTATTAGATTTTAGCAATCCCAGTATTCGTACATTACATTTTACCTGGATTGCATTTTTCTTAACATTCGTTGTATGGTTTAATATGGCCGGAGTTCTGTCTAAAATGATAGAACAGTTCGACTGGTTGTCAAAATCTAATGTTAAGGCATTACTGGTAACTAATGTTGCTCTTACAATTCCGGCAAGGATTATTGTAGGAGGATTGATAGACAAATATGGGCCAAGAAGAATTTTTGCCGGCCTCATGGTAATCATGCTTATCCCGGGTTTAACCTTTGCCTTCGGAGATAATTTAACACAATTAGTGTTAAGCCGTTTGGCTTTGGGTGCCGTTGGTGCAGGTTTTGTAATTGGCATTAAAATGACTGCCAACTGGTTTACTCCTAAATACATAGGCCGGGCTGAAGGTTTTTATGCAGGATGGGGAAATTTTGGATCAGCTGCTGCTGCTGCCATGGTTCCTTTTGTTGCTGTTAACCTGCTTGGTGGTGACTGGAGATGGTCTTTAGCCATAACCAGCATTGTCTGTGCAGTGTATGGAGTCATCTATTTTATGATTGTTAAAGATTATCCGGAAGGTTATGAACCTTCAGCCAAAGATAAAAAAGGTGGACCAATGCCTGTTTCATCCTATTTCGATTTAGGGCAATATCTGGTTTGGGAACTACCTTTATATGGTGCATTAGGTTTGGTGGCTTATGTCCTCCATAAGCAGGTGATACTGGATGTGCCGATGTTGACAACTGTTGTTGTTATATGGATTGCCTTATTTGTAGTGTACCTTGCCGATGTTTTACGGATACTAAAAACGAACCTCCCAAGATTAAAAGCCGGAGTACCTGAAAAGGAAAAATTTCCGTTTGGAAGCGTTGGGGCACTGAACTCAACCTATTTTGCAAATTTTGGTGCTGAGCTTGCTATTGTTTCCATGTTACCAATGTTTTTTTATGAAGTGTTTAGCGAATTGCTTTATGAAGATGGTTCACAGGTAATGACACTTACTCTTGCAGGTGCTGTTGCCGGTTCATTTGCATTCATGAATTTGGTAGCCAGGCCTTTGGGAGGATTGTTATCTGATAAAATGGGAAGCCGAAAAAAAACAATGCTATTATACATGTTAGGAATTACCATAGGCTTCTTTCTAATGGCAACAATCGCTAAATACGGCCCGATGGGTGGCGATGGTGAGGTTACTCTTCTGCCACGATTCAATACTATGTTCTGGCTTGTTATATCTGTTATAATTACCATGTTTGCTTCATTCTTTGTTCAGGGTGCCGAAGGAGCAACATTTGCAATGATTCCATCTATCAAAAAGGAAATGACAGGTAGAATTGCCGGTATGGCCGGAGCTTTTGGCAATGTGGGTGCTGTTACCTATTTGTTTTTGTACAACTTCATGGACGATAAAACATTTTTATATATGTTATCCGGTGGAGCTTTGATTAGTCTTATTTACTGCTTTTTCATGCTGAAAGAACCAAAGGATGCCTTTGCAGACGAATTCTAAACTTAAATAACCTATAATAAATATATTATGAAAGTTAACATCTCAGAATGGAATGTTGAAGACTCAAGCTTTTGGGAATCAACCGGAAAAAAAATAGCAAACAAAAATTTGTGGTTCTCCATCCCAGCCCTCTTATTAGCCTTTGGGGTTTGGATAATGTGGGGTGTTATTATTAAATACATGAAGGACTTTGGTTATAACTTTGGAATGACTGAAGGCCTGATTGAAGGTACCCAGGAGTATCTGAATGCACTTAAAGAAATCAATAGTTTGTACTATACATTGCCAGCTATTGCAGGTTTGGCCGGAGCAACATTGCGTCTGCCTAATTCATTTCTGATCTCTCTTGGTGGAGGCCGAAATGTAATATTTGTGACTACTGCATTATTGCTTATTCCTGCCATTGGAACAGGAATGGCCCTGGGCGACATCAATAGCTCCTACACCTTATTTGCGCTTATGGCAATGTTGTCAGGATTTGGTGGTGGAAATTTTGCCTCTTCCATGAGTAATATTAGCTTCTTTTTCCCCAAGAAAATTCAAGGTTACGCTTTGGGTATGAATGCAGGAATTGGAAATCTGGGTGTGGGTGTTATGCAAAAACTAATACCATTTGTAGTTGGTTTTGCATTTTTTGGTGTTATTGGAACATCTGCAGGCAGCACGGGAGCTACTCCGCTTGCAGGATTGCAGAATGCAGGTTGGATATGGGTCCCACTATTAGGGCTTACTGTGTTGGGAGCCTATTTTGGAATGAACAATGTTGTTACTGGAACTCCATCAATGCCAAATGCCGCACAGGGTATCTCAAAAACATTATACATGGTATTCCTTGGACTGATTGGCGCAGCTATCGGAGCACTCTTATTAATAATGGTTCCATGGGCTGATTGGGGATTGAAAAATACTTCGATGTGGATTGTGCTTCCTATTGTGGTCGTTATTACTGTGCAGTTAATGAAGCATGCCACGCCGGGCGAAATTAAGTCGAATCTGAATAAGCAGTTTGCTATCTTTAAGAATAAGCATAACTGGATTATGACCATTATTTACACAATGACTTTTGGCTCATTTATTGGCTTCTCCGCTGCCTTCCCTAAATTATGCCAGGACATCTTTGTATATTCCGATCTTAGCGATCCTTCATACATTAACCCAAATGCTCCAAACTTTATCATCTGGGTATTTTTAGGCCCCGTTATCGGAGCATTGATTCGCCCAATAGGAGGAATCCTCTCAGATAAAATTAACAGTGGTGCAAAAGTAACTGCCTTTAGTACTATATTCCAGATAATTGCAACCTTAACGGTAGCTTATTTTGTAGTTAAAGCGAAGGGAAGTGCAACTCCTGAAATCTACTGGTGGCCATTCTTCTTTAGTTTCATGGTGCTGTTTTTGACCACTGGAATAGGTAATGGCTCTACATTCAGGAGCATACCATATATTTTTAATAAGGAACAAGCCGGTCCTGTATTAGGGTGGACTTCAGCTATTGCAGCTTATGGCGCATTTATCATCCCAAAAGTATTTGGACAACAGATTAAAAGTGGCACACCGGAATATGCCTTGTATGGTTTTGCTGCCTTCTATATTTTCTGTTTTATTCTTAACTGGTATTATTACCAGAGAAAGGGAGCCGAGATTAGAAATCCATAAAATATTAACAAACAATAGATTTGATAAGCCAGGGTTCAATGAACTCTGGCTTTTTTATGCATATAACATCATCCAATGCTCCTTGAAATCATACCATATCTGCTTATGAAATGGTCTAGATTTATCTATGACTGAAAGTATAGGTGGAAACAGTGTTGGAATAATTCCGGGATATTGAGATGCTCGCTTCTTCCGGAGTCGAGCCCCCAGGATAAGAAAATACAACTGAGCCAGGTAAAAAGTAAAGGTCAGCTAAATAGAAGGATTATGTTATCTTCAATATCTAAAATATTTGATCGATGAAAGCATTAGTATTTGTTCTGTTGTCGCTATCAATTCTTTTGATTTCATGCAAGAATGAGGTCTCAACAGCCGGGAATAAAAAGCATAATCCAATAAAAACAGGTACCTGGAGGGCCGCTTTAAAAATAGACAATGGCCAGGCTGAAACGGAGATTGCTTTTCAGATCAATTTTTTTTCAGAATCAGGAGTGTATAGGGCCGAAATATTAAATGCAAACGAAAGAATACCCGTTCATGAGATTAGCATTCGCAACGATTCTGTATTCATTATGCTGCCTGTTTTTGATTCTGAAATTAAGGCGCGGATCCAGACAGATACTCTTATCGGGAATTGGTTCAACTATGTTAAAGGTGATTACTTCATTCCTTTTGTCGCCTGTTTTGGAGATAGTACACGTTATCATCCAAAGAGCGAACAAGCTAATTCTGCAGATGTAAGCGGCAGATGGCATGCTGAATTTAGTCCAGGGAAAGACGAATCCTCAAAGGCCATTGGGGAGTTTAAACAGAATGGCAACATAGTTAGTGGGACCTTCCTGACCGAAACTGGAGATTATCGATATCTGGAAGGAATTAATGATGGATCAAAACTCCTTCTTTCCTGTTTTGATGGTTCTCATGCTTTTTTGTTCACCGCAAGCATAAAAGATGATTCGCTATGTGAGGGAGTGTTTTATTCTGGAAAACACTGGAAAGAAGAATGGAAAGCGTATAGAGACGACAGTTTTGATTTGCAGGATCCTTACACATTAACTTTCCTTAATGAGGGCTATTCAAAATTTGAGATTGAAATGCCGGATGTTAATGGCAATACAGTGAGTTTACCAGGTAATAGATTCAGGGACAAAGTTGTAATAGTGCAAATAATGGGAACCTGGTGTCCGAACTGCATTGATGAAACGTTCTTTCTTTGCGATGTTCAGAACAAATATAAGGAGGATGGGCTCGAAATTATTGCCATCGCTTTTGAAGCAACGGAAGATACGGTTCAAATAATACGAAACATTGAACGATTGAAAGATCGCACAGGAGCACGCTATGATTTTCTCATTGGAGGAAAAGCAGGCAAAACCAATGCATCAGCTAAGCTACCCATGCTCAATCATATAATGAGTTATCCTACAACCATCATCATTGATAGAAATGAAACGGTAAGAAAAATTCATACAGGATTTACAGGTCCTGGAACAGGAAATCATTATGAAGAGTTTGTTCGTGAATTTGAAACAACACTCGAAAAAATACTGATGGAGCGGTGATGGTTCATTGATTCAACTACAATCAATTCTATTGATGCTGTCTCTACAACAAGCCATTCTCTGTCAGGAAGAAAATAAGGAATCTGCCTGAAGCTTATTCACAAGCTAAACACCCGTAATTTCTTAAGCCTGTTTGCAGGTCTTGATTCCAAAAGGAGCATATAATGGACACCAACTAACTGTTGCGATCAGTATTGGAAGAATACCAACAAGGCCCCACCAACTTTTTAAATAAAATCCGGCAGCACTACCAGTAATCCAACAATAATTCTGATCACTTTGTCAGCTTTTCCCATGTTTCTTTCATCTCTTTATTTTTTTAAATTTCTTCATCAAAGATAAGGCTGGATTATTTCAATCTCTGTGACGTAAGTTACAGAGGACGAAGAATTTCGATCAAGCCCCGATCAAGGTTTATTAAATCTTCCTTTTCAAGTTGTTTTAACGATCGGGAAATTACTTCACACGCAGTACCTATTCTTATAAGCAAGCTCCTGATGTGTAATGCTTATTTCATCACCATACTTAGCTTGCAGTTCTTTCAACTTAGCGATCAGGCGGGAGTCAATTTGTTTAAAGCTATATTATCCACAAGCGAAAGCAGCTCATCGAGCCTTGAATAGTACAGTTGCAAATAGAATCCTTAAAATTGCATTGATATCTACATCACATGTTGGGACGCCCGTGGGAGCTGAGAAGTATCCCTTAACTCAAAGAGTTGTATGATGAATAATAAAGTTTATAATAATAGTATACCTACTTAACTCGGAATTTTGTTTTCTATGTTTTTGCTCATCTAATGAATAGCTATTTGCACATGTATGTAATAACTAAAGCGCAGCTCCCGCGCGTGTCCTCAGGCGTGGTTAATCTATAATCAACTGTACACTTTCTTCATACGATTCATCTTCCCGTTGAGCGCTAATCTTAGAATCGATACTCAGTAAAAATTAGTATTTTTATAGTGTTATCAGCAACTAATAATCTTATAATTCTAATAGGTCTGTTTTGAAAGCCTTGTATTGCAAGAGAGAAAGGGATGCAGAAGAATGTTATTGTCGTTGATCATTGAACCACGCGTGAGCACGCGCGTGAGCGATCGTTCTTCGTAATGCAGAACGTGTTGGAAAACCATCCGCTGGTCTTAACAATCGCTAGTATTCGGATTTAATGAAAGGATTCACGATAAATTCATAATCATATTGTAAGATCAGCAATTATTAATTTCATAATCCTGATAACCTTGTTTTTTTAGATTCTGTAGGCGGAACAAGAGGAATACTTGAGAATGTTATTGTCGTTGATCATTGAACCACGCGTGAGCGATCGTACTCCGTAATGCAGAGCGTGATGGAAATCATTAGCTGGTCTATCAATCATTAGTATTCGGATTTGAATGAAAAGATTCACCCTTGTTCTAAACATTTTACATCGCTTTTACATTAGTTTACAAAGTTTAAATCTTTGTTTGTGCAGCTTAAGCTATGTTTATGAGAAATTGAAAATCAGTAAATTCAGGTAATCACAAACATTGTAAAAATGATAAACATGCCCGGTAAAAAACTATTTCTGTCTCTTTTAATAATCAATACTTTTCTGTTCACATCGTGTGCTCAAATTGATGACTCTAAGAATGCTACAAACACCATTGCATCTGAACAAACAATAAAGGTTAAATATAAAACCATTCATGCTTATGGTGGATGGTCATGTCCGGATAATCTTAGAGGATTTCCAGCTGTAAATATTAAGGAATTGGATAAAGTTCCTGTAGTAAATGATCGTCTGCCAACAAAAGAGGAAACCCAAAACGGTACTTCTTTAATGTATTTCGACACTACTGAAATTCCAGGTGCAAGACCACTGGATATGACTATGCCCAGATTGGCAAGATATTATTCTAAGTACACCAGAAAGAATGAACTGATTATTGTTATTCAGGCAGTGGTTGCCGAAAACGATACTGTGGTTGGCTTTCGATATTTAAATGGTGGAAATGGCTCCGCATGGTTTGGCGAAATATCATTTTTAAGTGATGAAGAAATCGATCAGCTGGAACCGACACCTTTTATTTCAATCGAAAAAGACATCTATGCACCGCCGGATAAAATCTGGGATGTAATTACGAGTGTAGCACATGCCAGGTTCCTGGGCGAAGTTTTTGGAGATGGTACATATAACGAATCCGTCTGGACTGCCGAATCGGAAGTTCATGTAAAGAGCTCATCAGGTAAAATAGTGAGAACCGGGCTGTTAAGTGCTTGCTGGGTTGATTTATATATCCAGATTGACTACAACATTGACGGCTACCACTATGTTGAGAAATTTTTAATGTTACCTAATAAATTCACCAATAGTACACAATTGCTTATTGTGTCAGGTCCTTACGGCAAAGACTTCAAGACTAAAACAACTGAATGGCAGAACTGGCTTCAAAAAGTTGCAGCTATAATTGAAGTGGAATAAATATATTATATGTTAATCTAATCCAATGCAACGGAATAGTGCCTGCATGTGTACTCACTTGTTCTTAGATGAAACTATAGTTTCCTTCATCCGGTAGGTGTATATTTTGTGAGATTTGTATTAGAGGAGAAAAAGAAATACATGAGATTTCATTTATATTTACAACACGCGTGAGGACACGTGCAGTAGCTTGAAGCTCATTACTTTCAATATCCCTGAACTTTAAAATGCATTCATCATCTGGCCTCACCGGTTGGATGGCATGCAAAGCACGCTTCAGTATTATAGCTATAATCAGTTACATCATCGTGGTCGTCATCCATATCAATCTGGTTATGCTCATGGCAGTCGATGCAGCTGAATATTGCATAGTTTCCGGGCGTCGTATGGCAGTCCGTGCAACTATTCCATTCTTCATCGTGCTCTCCTCTGTAGATTGGGAAGTAGTCATCGTCATGATTGAAGGTTGCCGGTTCCCAGGCAAAGGTGGTATGACATGCTTCACAATCAGTATTAAACTGGGTAGCCACATGGGGAGGATCATTAGTATTATTATAATCCTGAGTATGGCATTCGTAGCAGGTATTAGGTGTATTTACATATCCATTTGCATGGCATTCGTTACAATTGTTGGCAATTCCAGCATGAGCTCCGGTGAGCGGATAAATATTATTATGATTGAAAAGAGCTGGTGACCATGCAGTTTCACTGTGGCATACAGTACATTCAGTTTCAAATTGTGACGTTACATGATTCGGATCGCCAGCTTCGTTGAAATCTGATTCATGACATCCAAAGCAGGTGTTGGGTGTATTTTGGTATCCCGCTTCATGACATTCCAGACAACTACCGGAAATAAGAGCATGAGCCCCGGCTAAAGCAAAAATCTGATTGTGATCGAAAGTTGAAGGTATCCATGCGATTTCATTATGGCAATCTGTACATTCGGTTTCGAACTGGGCAGTCACATGGTTAGGAACCAATGCTTCCGTGAAATCAGCTTCATGACAACCGTAACAAGTGTTAAGAGTATTTACATAACCAGTTTGATGGCACAGAATACAGGCACTTGAGATAACGGTATGTGCACCCGCTAATACGAAAATTTCGTCATGATCAAACATGGCCGGTTTCCAGGTAACTTCACCATGACAATTTAAGCATTCAGTTTCAATCTGAGCTTCAACATGATTAGGTTCAAGACTCTCATTGTATTCATTCACATGACAGCCAAAACAGGTGTTTGGTGTATTGGAAAAAGTTTCATTATGACACTCGTAGCAACTCGAAGCTATAGTCATGTGAGCTCCTTTTAGCAAATAATAGTCGCTGTGATCTGGGAATTGGGCCGGAGTCCAGCCGGGACTTGTTGTGTGGCATTCATCACAGGAATTTGAAATTCCAACAAACGAATGGCCTGGCTTTGTTGTCGAATTGTAATCAGCTTCGTGACAGGAAAAGCATTCAGTAGATGTATTGTTGTAATCCATACTGGTATGGCATTCCGCACAATCGTGAACCATATGCCCCTGCGTTAATGGGAAAAATGCATGACTAAATCCTGAAGCACCCCATTCATAAGCAAAAATGTTATGACACTCGCTGCAGTCGTGTGAGTAATTGGCTAAGGTATGATTCGGCGTATTAGTCGCCATGTATTCTTCACTATGACAATCGAAACATTCAATTCCAAGTGGTTCAAATGTTGTGAAATTCTGAGATTGA
>Ga0233443_1000736_pt1 | contig 33659 bp, 32 predicted proteins | sample SI_123_September_2_FD_182784 | JGI IMG/M metagenome (GOLD analysis project Ga0233443, IMG submission 182784) | Seawater microbial communities from Saanich Inlet, British Columbia, Canada - SI_123_September2016_200_MG | ecosystem: Environmental > Aquatic > Marine > Inlet | place: Canada: British...
TATTTCAACTATTTTTCAAAAAATGAAAAAAAACCATATTTTTAGTTTTTTCAATACAACCATCATAAATGCTATCAATACTAAAAAAATGATGCAAAATAAAAAATATATTTCGAAAAAAAAAAACGTAAAAAACTAATATGTTTTTTTTGAAAATGGACAAAAATAAATGTCCAATTTCATTTTTTAGTCTAGAGTTTTTTCTTGTTTTTTTTGTTTTTTTTATTGAATTTGAATTATCATTAGAAATTATAATATTTGTATATTATATATACCATAAATGTCAGAAATATTGCAATTATCTGATATAACAATCACAGGAATGGATATCGATGGAAATCAGGTAGTGATTAATGTTGGAACACCAAATACAACAATGGACAATACAACAATGGACAATACAACAATGGACAATACAACAATGTCAAACAGTGATTTTTTCAATTTATCTGTTACAAATGAAGGGATACATATTTCACATTCAAGCGAAGGGTCTTTACATTTATCAGATTTAGATGTATCCGAACAAAATTCATTAAATACAACAAACGAAGATATTAGTTTTTTTAATACAAATATATCCACTATTCCTCAAGAAGAAACAAATTATATGAATATGAGTGGTCTCACGCCATACGGAGGAAAACGAAATCAAAAACAAAATAAGAAACAAAATAAATCAAAAAAGACACGAAAGAATAAAAAGAAGAGCGTGTGAAGTTGATATTGTGTAAAATACAATATCAATAAATTTAAATACTTGTTTTTGTAACAGGTTGGACAACGATAAATGCATATAAATAATTATACGCAATTACTGTTATTTTTTCAAAGTAAAAAATATAATAAGGATAACCAAGGATAAATAAAGATAAAATAAGTTTCAAATATAAGTTCATATTTTTTTGAAAAAGGGTGTAAATGGCTAATAAAGCAAGTAAATAAAAAAGTAAATACAGATAATCTCTTGTATTTTTGTAAGTTTCTCCTTGTTCTTTAAAAAATGCGCCCTTTCTCTGATAACTGGTGTTTTTCATTTATATTGTGTCTAGATTATATTTTAAAATACTGATCAAATTCATTGGGGGTATTAGAAGGCGTAGGTTGTATTTGATAAGGCATACTTGTGAATGTATCTTGCTTGAGAACACATAAATTAAGACTTGCATCGTAGACAGGAGTTCCTATAACATCCCCGGGGCAACAGGCTGCTCCAATACAGGCTTGTGACAAATCTTGTTTTGATTGGGCCTGTTTTTTCTGAACTTCTTCGGGGCTATCAACCGTTGGGTGTCCAAAGTTATATTTATCATAATATAGATGATCACGGCTATACATATCTGTAAAAATAGTAAATATATAAACAATACCCACAGCAACAACAATAAAATTAGGAATATCGAAAACAAAGCTTGGGACAATAGTAAAAGTTTCAGATGCAATTCGGAGGAATGTATATACAGATAAAACAATAACAAATACGATAACAATTCTGGTTATGTGTTCTCCTCTTTTTCTTGTGCTATTATTCAGGTTACGAAGTCTGTCTTTACTTTGAATTTGTATATCAACGATTTTTTTCTTTTCAAGTAGTTTTTCATTCTCAGTGGTGACAATCTCGTTTACTTTTTCTTGTAAAGCAGTATTATCTAAATTACTCATCTATATAATACAAATATAGAATTATTTGTTAAAAATGTGAAAAACAATAACGGTAGCAGCGGCAATAGTTCCGAGGGTAAAAACCATATATTCACTCATAATAAGTTGTTTTTCATCATTGTTACGAACATCTTGAACATTCGGTTTATTATTTTTAAGATCTTGCGAATACAGATAAATCATATTTTCATCTAGACTGGATTTATTGGTTTGATATTGTTGAATGTTTGCTTCAAGATCAGACATTGGTTCTTGAATTATAATATTGTTAGAATAAGCTTGATATGACATTATATAAATTGTAAATATTATAATTCTACAAAAATGTAATATAAAATGACACCGCTCATAGAATATAGCATGACATCTCTTACTTTATACATAAAATTGATTTTCTCTTGTTCAAGACTGTTAGATTGCAACGTATTATACACTTCTTTCATTTTAATATTGAGTTCATCCCGCAATTTATTGTTTTCGGCATTTTTATTAAGCATCTGTTTTGTATTTTCATCGAAATTTTCAAAAAACGACATCGCGTGTTTATCTAAACCCTTTTTATTTTGACTTTCTAAATATTGTTTGTATTTTTGTTGAAAATAAGAGGGAGAATCATTCGTTTGGGTAGTGAACCCTTCTATATTGAGGTAACCTTTCTGTTTATTTTTATTATACACGGGTGAATAACTTTCATTATCGCTTCCACAACCACAAGACATAATATAAATAGTTATATTTATATTAGATAAAATTACTCGTCAGTGTAATAAATTTTATTGGATACGCCCAAAAATAGGGATTGAAAAATGTAGTAAATAAATTGTTGAATCGGATACATAACAAAGGGAAATAAGAAGAAAAAGAAAAGCATAAAGTAGGCTTTCCATTGTCTTTGTTCTTTATTTCTATATATAAACTGATAAGCAACAATTGCAAATAAAAAATAGTATAAAAACATCAGGGTTCCATTGACTTGTTGTAACCTTTTTGTATCTTCAGACATATACATTTGTTTTGAAGTATATTTATTCATTATACACTAAGGGATTATTTTTTTAGAATAATAAAAAGAAGAATCCCAATCCCGACAAGTAAATTGGTAGAATCTACGAATTCTTTTTTATAAAATTGTTTATTATCTTTATAATTTTGTTGTGAAACATCACTCTCAGTAGAAGGAGTTGTCGTCATTATATAAAACGGTTACATTTTATTTTCTAAATCTTTATACACAGGCTCTGTAATATGTTGTTTCGACAGAAGTCACACTATTTCTTAGTAGTTCACAAACCTCGCCAGGTCTAATACACATAGCCAGCGCCTGAGGGTCAAACCGGGAAATTTCGGGGAGTTGGGAAAGATCTGTAATGTTAATATTTTCTTTAAGTTGAGAGAGTTCTTCGTCACTCATAATTCTTCCTTTTGGAACAAGTTGATGTTCAAGAATATTAAATTGAAGACGCTGTATGTTGTGAATAACAACAAAGATGCCATCTTTATTAAACAAGAATTTAATCTTATTAATGATGGTGTCGTTAGGTTCATCTTCTGTAATAATAATCAATGTATCATTTTTCGTGAGAATTCCTTCGATTTCGTATAGATCTTCAATAATATTATCTAAAGTATTTGGTTTGATTTGTTTGGATTCTAAATAATACTTGACATAGACACTTTTGTTTGTAGTTTTGTTAGTAAAAGTAAGGTCAAGTTGATTTTTGGTATTCATTGCGTCAACTTCGTTAATATTAAACTCTTTATACTCACTAACATCATATCCTTGCGTTTCAAGAAGTTCAAGAATAGTTTTACGAGATTTGAAGAGTCTTAGGATTTTATTATTAGAACTGGGCATATTTATATAATATAGTATAATACCTTTTTATATAAATTTATCAATTTTTTATTCTAATTTTTTTATTACAAGTTTATCAAAATTAGTATTTGTTGCAGGTTTCATTGGGTCATTTTGTTCGTTCGAACCGCCTGAAATAGGTTGAGTATTATTACGGACAATAATAGGTTCACCGACATCTTGAACTATATCATTCGGTGCGTCTTGTTCTTCTCCTGCAGAATAATCGTTGCCGCCATTCATAATTTTTATAATTGGTTTGACAACAATATTGGGCATTTGTTGGTTATCATTTCCTTGCGACGGGGCATATTGTTGTGAATAACCGCCTCCGTCCGTTGAAGTGGGGGCCATATATTGCATAAAATCACCTTTCTTTTGTATATCTCCACCGGTAACAATTTTTACCATGTCAGGAATCTTTAGATTGTCTGCGTCTGAAGTTTCAATGTGAATAAACGGAGGATTTATTTTTGTAATATTCCATTCCCTCGTTCGTTTAGAATCTAATAATGAAACAACAGAATCCCCTATATTAAATTTACTTGCCATATCAATAAGAGATCCTCCGGTTTGTTCCTGAGACAGGAACGGAGGAGTTGTTTGTGGGGGTGGGGGTATAGAACCATCATCAGAATCGAGAGAATCAACAAACTGCCCTCGCATAGGAGAAATACTTTTTTCTATATCGGTTATAGGGGTATCAATGCTATTTAAATCTGGTGGAAATGGCGGTGTTTGAGGTGTTCCTGGAAGATAATCGGGTGTTCCTGGAAGATATTCGGGTGTTCCTGGAAGATATTCGGGTGTTCCTGGAAGATATTCGGGTGTTCTGGGAGATGGATCTGGATGATATTCAAGAGATTCTTCAACCGGTTCTTCTTTTTTCATATCAATCATCGGTTGTTTGTTTCTCAATGCTTTGTTGATATCATTAACAATCTCTTTGGATGTTTTCTTCGATTTTAATAATGTGGGTATATTGAGGGAATTCGTCATATGTTCAATTTGATCTATATTTTCGTCAGTAATGATTCTCATTTGCACATTAACAGACATAAGTTCTTGCATTAATAATTTAAAAGAATAGGGGACGCTAATAATGCTAAACGAACGTCCATATTTTGTTACATTTTGCAGATTTAGATTATTATCAACACTATTTAAAAATTTAATAGGTCCATCGAGTAATGGACTCATAAACAAATTTTTATCTGGATTATACAAACACATCAAACCAGTGGAATTACAAACAGCAATATGATATTTGTCTGCTCGTTCATTCATTGATTCTCTTAAAAATTCAGAAGCTCCGTGACTAATAAGACTATCGCGTTCCATTTCTCCTATGCGAAGTCCGCCGTCGTTCGCTCTTCCACCAACAGGTTGTTTGGTAAGAGATGTTTTAGGACCCAATGAACGATAATTAATTTTATCTTTAACCATATGTTTAAGTCTCATATAGTAATTCGGACCAATAAAAACATCTGATTCCAGTTGTTCTCCGGTCATACCATTATACAATACTTCATTTCCACTGGAATGAAATCCTAATTCAGTTAATAAATTTCCATATACACCAATTTTAGAACCTTCGTTCGCAAACGCAGTGCAATCTCCAAAACAACCAAGGTTAAGACTGGCTTTACCAACTAAACATTCAACTAATTGTCCTATCGTCATTCTTGTAGGAAGAGCGTGCGGATTAATGATTAGATCGGGTTTTAACCCATCTTTTGTGAATGGCATATCAATTTCTGGTATAACCATACCAATGGTTCCTTTTTGTCCGGCACGAGAAGCCAATTTATCACCGATTGCGGGAGTTCTATTTTCTCTAATTCTCACCTTGGCGATTCTGGTTCCTTCCTCGCCTTCAGTGATAAATGCTTTATCGATAATTCCCCTTTGTCCTTTTTTCGGTCCAATGGACATATCAGAAGAAATGTTTTGTTCGTTTCCATTATCCATCGCCATCCCAATAATAATAGTCTTATCGTCTACTTCAGTTTCTTCTTTAATAAGCCCGTGTTTATTTAATTTACTATAATCAAACCCTTGCTTTAACTTTACAACCGATTCGTCGTTTTCTATATTTTTTATCACTTTATTTTTCACGACATCGTTTTGTTTTTCTTTTTCTTCGTGAGTTTCGTAACAACTATAATATGTAGTTTTAAATAATCCTCGTTTGAGTGCACCTTCGTTAATCAAAATAGCATCCTCTACATTGTACCCAGTATAGCACATAATAGCAACAATCGTATTTTCGCCGTAACTGTTTTCATTGTTGTTAATATATTCCGAATAACGGCTTCTAACAAGTGGACTTTGTCCATAATTCAAAACAATTCCGGTTTTATCAAGTCTTGTTTGATAATTAGAATGGTATAGAGAGCACGCTTGCTTGCTTTGTCCACAAGAAAATGAATTACGCGTTCCTGGATTATTTTCAGGAAAATTAATTTGATTACACATCACGCCAAAAATAAGAGAGGGGTGTATTTCCATATGTGTAAACTCTTTCTTTTGCAAAAGTTGTTCTTTATTTAAAGCAATGAGCGCGTGTTCACTCTCGCTTGAATCAATATAATCAATAACCGCTTTTTTACTGATAAATTTTTCATATTTGGCGGGATTTGTATCATTGATATCATTGTATAATTGTTGAAGTTGATAAATTTTATTGGATTTGGCATAATTGGATATTTTTTTATCATTCCACCCAGTAATCATTTGATTCCATTTGAGTTCATTTTTTTCTAATAATTCTAAGAATTCCTCATTTTCATAAGAAAATGATTTATTATTGTTATCGTAATAGAAAATAGGTCGGCACGCACGCCCTCCATCAGTAAAAATAAATATACTTTTTGATTTAATTTCAAAAGAAACGCTGGTGTATACTGGAATAAGTCCATTCCTGCGAAATAGTTTAATTTTGTCAATGGTTTCTCCTGGTTCTTCAATGAGACCGCACCAATACCCGTTAACGAATACCTTTATTTTTTTAGCTATTACTGGTATGGGATAATCACTAATTGATTTTAACCCAACGTTTTCTTTTAACCATTCGATAATAATTGTTCTGGAATACGGTTGGGAAATATAAGTCGAAATAGATAAATGTTTATGAAGACCAATATTTCCACCATCTGGTGTATCAATAGGATCCGTAAATCCCCACTGCGAACAATGTAAAAGACGAGGTCCAACAATTTTAAGACTGGCATCCATAGGTAAATTGGTTTTTCTTAAATGACTTAATGCAGAATTGAAAGATAACCGGTTTAAGTCTTGAACAATACCCACTTTTTTGGTATGCTCTTTTGCCCCCCAATTGCCTTTCATTGCTTTGCGAAATCCTTCTTCAACTATTTTTTGATTAAATACGGGACGATTTTGCATAATAAGACCGTAAAGGTTTTTAACATAAATATTTTTACTAAACCATACTTTTTCTTCCAGATCTTGTTGAATTTTTCGTTGTTGAATAGTAAAATAGTCTCTAAATAAGTCATACATTAATGACCCGACCAATTCAATACGTTTATATTTCATATGGTCACGATCAGTTGGTGCTTGTACATTTCTATATACTTTTAACATTTCAAACACCATATAACCTAAAAAGTGTGCTTTTTCATTGTAGTTCGTTTCACCAATATGAGGGAAAAAATAATCAGCGAGTATTTCTTGTGCGTGATAGATTGTTTTGCCCTTAATGAGTGTTCCAATATAAAACAAGGCATCTTGCTGTGTATTAATAAAATGGCCATCTTGAACAGACGGATGAAACAAGTCGACAAAATCTTCGTATTTTTCAGTATCCAATAGACAATACTCAATAATTTTTTTATCACTAATAATACCCAGAGCTCTAAATAGAATAAAGAGCGGTATATCGTCACGAACTTGGGGGATTTTAACAACAATTTGTAGATTCGTGTATTTTGAGTTGGGGGGGACGACTGCTACGGTTAATGTTCTCCTTGGTTTGGAAACATTTTCAGACACAGATTTTATTTCAGCGGAACATAAATATGTGGGTTCAACTTCTTTTTCATATTTTCTGATATAGAGAACATTATCGCCAAATTTTTCTTGAGAAACTACTGTTTTCTCTTTTCCGTCGATAATAAAATATCCACCAAGATCGTTTTTGCATTCTCCCATATTAGATCGGGTCGATTTGGGCAATCCTTTTAAAATACAAAAGTCGCTTTGCAACATAATGGGAAATTTTCCCAGATATATTTTATCTATTGTGACTTCTCTTTTTTGTATATTTTTTCCGATAATAGATTCGTTTGTTTTTTGCATCATTTTCGCAGTTTCATTGACACTGAATTGTGAAACATCGATGTGTCCTTTTTTAGCTCCACCGATAGTATCCTGATCAAATACAAGATCGGGCTCTTCACCGTTATCTAATATGGAAACAAATTCAATGTCAATGTCGTAATGTATGGTCATACCATATGTCATATTTCGTAGTCTTGCTTCGTTAGGATACATATAGTGAATATTTTCGTCACTATCGTATACAATTGGTTTTCCAAAATAAATTTTATTACCTTCTTTTCCTCCGAAATACATAATGCATTTATAACGATAATCTTCAATTTCGTTGTCATATGCTGTTAATATTTCAACGGGATTCTTTTCTTTAAAAATTTGAAAAATTCCATTTTTAAAAAAATCATTGTAAGATTCAATATGATGTGTTACTAAATTCTGAGGATTATCTTCAAAATATTTATGCACAACTTTCCATATTTGTTCGTTTTCCATATTGTACTATATATAAACTACAGTATATATTTATGTTATTTATTTAGCAAATTAAAATCTGATTATATTCTATAATGGACGGTGTTTTAAAACAATTATTTGGGCCTCTCGACCAAAAATACTGCAACTATTTTCTTTTTCTTTCTATTTTAGGGTTTGTTCTATTTGTGTTATTTATAGTCTCTTTTGTATTTGTGGGCGTAGCCAATAAAAGGCCATTTGATTTCTATTTAGCAGGACTTTTTGTGGCAATGACCTATTTTCTTTTCTATTTTCAAAGTAGATTATTACATTCCATGTGTGCAGGAACTTTAATTAAATAAATGAGTTGAAATTTATGAAAAATGTTAGTTTTATAATATAAGATAATGGATATTTTATATTACAGTAATTATTGCAAACATAGCAAGAAAATATTAGATGTTCTAGTGAAAAATAATATGAGCGAACGGTTGAGTTTTATTTGCATTGACAAACGTATAAAAGACGAAAAAACAAATCAGACCTTTATCGTATTAGAAAATGGAGGAAAAGTAATACTACCGCCGAATATAGCAAGAGTTCCGTGCTTATTATGTGTAAAAAATAAATACAATATTATTTATGGAGATGAAATAATGAAATATTTTCACAAAGATATCAAAGCCGCAGTTGCTGAAGCGACACAGTTCAATGGAGAACCTATGGCATATAGTTTTAATGGAGGAAGTGGAGGAACAAATATATTTTCTGAAAAATTCACGAGCCTACAGTTAACACCAGATGAATTAAGTGCAAAGGGAAATAGTTCGAATCGTCCATTACATAACTATGTAGCGTATGGAAATGATATCCAATTAATTAACACACCTGATGATAAATATCAACCAGATAAAATATCTTCAGAAGTAACAGTTGATACATTAAGAGAACAACGAATGTCTGAATTAGAACAAAATAGATAAAGTGTTAAACTTATTTAAAAAAATAGTGTCATACATAATAGCAAATATGGATAAAAGCACGATTCATAAAGGTTTCAACAAACTATTTTTCGATTTTTTAGAGGATCTTCTTACTATCTTTCCAGATAGTAAAGAAATCGCTCAAGCAAAGAAAACATTTAGCTTATTTAAAACAGCCAACCCCAGTATTTTGATCAAAGCATGGCATAAACATATTTATATAAAATATGCAGCGCAAATCGATGATGGAGATATTACATTCTTTTTTGATAAAGACTACTCGGGAGATTTAAAAAATGTAAACGGTGCAGATGAGATTATCAAGATGATTAATAATATCCGGGAGCCACTAAAAAAAATGGACGAGGTAAACAAGCAACATAGTTCTGAATATATTATAAAATTGAGTAAATTGTCTGTATTATTTAACGACTTAACAAAATAATAGTATATTATAAATGGCAACTACACGATTATTAAAAACGACGGTATATACATCTTTATTGATTCAAGTCGTCACAGGTATATTAAATATAGGGGTAGCATTATTTGACTTTAAAGCATTTTCATTTAGCGATGAAAGTAAAATTTTAGTAAAATTATTATGGTTGGCTATCTTTGTTCAAATTATAGAAGGTGTTTTCTATTTATGGTTGGCAAAATCATTTGATGTTGTACAAAACATAACTGTATATCGTTACTATGATTGGTTTATAACCACCCCCACAATGTTATTTATTTTAATTGTTTATTTATCTTATTTGAACGACAAAGAATATAATAAAAAAGTAGAAGATAAAAAAGTAAATGATTTGTTGTTGGATAAAGAAGATGAATTAGATCTCAAAAAATTACAAACAAATTTATTACTATATTTGAAAGAACACCGTCTGTTATTTTCCAGTATTGTTGTATTGAATGCACTGATGTTATTTTTTGGATTTTCCGGTGAAATGGGATGGATATCGAATACAAAGGCGATTCTATTAGGGTTTATCCCGTTCATTGCATATTTTTATATCATTTATGAGAACTATGCAAAACATACCAAAGCAGGATCTCTATTATTTTATATATTTACTGCCATTTGGTCATTATACGGTATTTCTGCATTCGCGTCATACATTCCAAAAAATATTTCGTATAATATTTTAGATTTAGTGTCTAAGAATTGTATGGAAATCTATTTATCTGTAGTATTGTTAATGGTGCTACGTATATAAAAATTGATATAAATCACCCCAGTAATTTATATCAATGAACATTAACTCACTATATAATAAATGTCACGAACTAAGAAAAGCGCACTATTGGTAGAGGATGTATTTATGCCGGACTTGTGTGGAAACAGTATTTGGATATCTCGTTCTTATATTGATGAAACAGAATTGGCTTTGGGAAAAAATGGAAATATTCGACAAGGAACTCCTTGGAGCGATAAATACATATGGGAACTAAAACGAAAAAACAACAAGGATAGAGGTGAACCAGTAGCATTCCGCACTGCAGGATTATCACATAGTAAAATACAGGGAAGACCTATTAGGGGAAACATTCGTTCAGCGCTTTTGGCACGCACCCCTAACTGTTTACATTGTGGAACCACCAAGACACTGGTGATAGATCACAAGAATGATATGTATAATGATATGCGTGTATTGAATGCAGACACCCAAAGTGTAGACGATTTTCAAGTATTGTGTGACAAGTGCAACAATGATTTGAAACATAATGCACACGAAAAAGAAAAAACAACTGGAATTTTGCATAGTGTACACTATTTATGCTTGCCTGCTTTACGGAATGATGGCGAATATCCGTGGGAAAAAACATTGACTGAGTATGACGAATCAAACATATGGTGTAAAAAAAATACCTATTGGTATGATGTAGAGGAATTTTGGAGGAAACGAGATATATATGTGTTTTATATGAAACCATTACACCGTGAATTAAAACGGAAAATTAAAGTAATTGAATAAATTTGTCATAATAAGTTTTAGCAATTTCACAACCCCTAAACTGTCTATTTGTATTTTTTGCTGCAATTGCTGTCGTTCCAGCTCCTAAAAATGTGTCTAATACTATATCATCTTCGTTAGAATGTTTTTTAATGAGCTCTTCAAACAGCGCCAAACTTTTCTGGGTGGGATGAAATCTATTTTTACCCCCTTGAAGAGGAAACTCGTAAATTCCTTTGTCATAACTACTATGAAAGGTAGGTTTTCCTCCCTTGACACCTATCAAAGCTATTTCTCTGCAGTTTGTCAAATAATTGGTTTTGGAATTGAGTGGCTGCGGATTCGTCTTAATCCATTCAATCATCCGTATTTGTTTAAATTTATACTTTTCCATAACTTCTTTCAATGGGGTTATTTTCCACAAATCGAAGAACATAATCATAGTGCCCCCTTGTCTTAATTTTTTATAATATTCTTGGATAAATGTGTCTAATGTATCCATCGTAAAATCAGCATCCCATTCTCCATAATCAGTTTTTACACAGTATTTTTTACCATAAATAGTGCCATATTTCATAAAATTTGCTTTATTTGTATCATCTTCTGTATTATGTTCTGTTTTATAACTGTTCCATTCGTCTTCTGTTTTAACGAATAATATATTGTTTTCTTCATTTTCTTTTACATTATTATAGTGTGTATTCATACCACTTTCACGCGAAATAATATAAGGAGGATCAGTTAATATAAGATCTACACTATTATTGGGTATTGTTGATAAATACGCCACCCCCTCTTGATTATGAACTTGAATTCTTTCCATCTTTTTCATATATAATAAAACAATATTTATATCAATTTTATCCGTGTTAAAATGTTTGTCTATGTTATATGAATGAATTCGAAGACTCTTTGAAAATAATGTCTTATTACCATACTTCTTTAAGAAATATTGGTGTATTTACATCCACTTCTTTTGCGGGTGCTATTTATTCGATTATATTATTGAATATTTTCACATATATGTTGTAATAAATACAAAAGTTCTCTTGGGTGCTTTGTAGTAAAATAATTTCGTATTACTTCTTTGTGAATTTTGATTTTTTGTGTTTTTAAAGAAGGTATATATACTTCTTTGTGAATGCGGTGTGCCCAAAACATATAACAATCCTTGTATATATCGTCTTTTAAAATATAATAGTGAACATATGCAGTATGAATTTTGTCGATAAAGTCACTATATAACCCATCTACAGTAATGAATTGATTCTTAAATCGAGGGTATAAATCAGTAAGTTCAAAGTTTTTGTTAATACGTTTTACACATAAATATAAAAACTGAATGTTGCGTGGCACAGAGTTGTATTTTTGAACGAATTCGCAATCAGTTGTGAGTAAGGTCGTTTGGACTCCGGAAGAATGTGTTATAATAAATTTATTTGGGTATTGACTATCATTTTCTATTTTTTCAAGCATATCTTTGTAATCGTAGAAATGAAATTGCTTGGGATAAGAAATAATTCCAATAAGCGGCTGTAATTCAAGAGTCGTATTCTGTTTTACTATATTACAAATGGCAACATTATTTACCATATGTTTAATTTGATATACTGAAATAAGATATAAACGATCGTTTTGTATCTTGAAATTGTATGTGCTCTTTTTATTGAAAATATTCATACAATATAAAGTATTAATATCTGCCCCTTCTGGTCCTCTTACTAATTGAACAAACTCTTTATATGTCGCACTATATTGTCTTAATATATACCCCTTTTTTGCATTTTTGTATTTAGTAACAAGTTCCCATTTTTGAGTTCTATTATCGTAAAATAAATTAATAATAGGACCATCTATGAATTCAGTAATTTCAAAGTGATTGTGTATGGATTGATGCATTTCAGGAAATTGCTTTTTAAAATAAGAAAAAGGAATATTTTTCGGAGGCATGACTGACAAAACTTGTTTTTCAGGATGAGAAAGAATCACATTTTTATACCGACTATTCTGAACATCGTTGAAACATACAACCGTTTTGTCATAATTCAATATATCGTATAATTTATCTTCAATTGTAACAATAGTCGATTTAATCTTGAAGTTGTCATAATTTTTAACATCTATAAAAATAGAATATTTATTCATTGTGATTTAAATAGTAACTATATGAAAACTTCTTTATTTCTATTCTTTTAAATTGTTAATACATTTTTAAAAATATAATTTAGATGCATAATATATATTTATTTATATACTATGGAAACTCAAAATGAAATAGAATATTCTGATATAAATATGGATCCTCAAACGTTAGTATTTGAATTGGGGGATATTATACAACTACAGTCACCTGCAAATGATGAATATCACGATTTAATTGCATATATTGAATATATTGATGATACCCAGATTCATTTGATTACTACAGATGAATCCAAAAAAATGACACTATTGTTAAAAGAAGATGGAACTTTTTACGAAGAATCAATAAAAGCAGTGTATTTATTAAACCGCAGTAGTGACAAAGGATATGCAAGACAAAATAATTTGACGGTAAATAGTTGGGTAAATCTTCGGTTTGGTGGTGAAATCCCTCAACTCATTACTGGACAAATAACTAATTTAGTAGAAGATATGATTGAAATTACAACTTGGCCAGAACTAAATGTATTTTATATTGACTTTGGTTTTAAAGGTGTTCCTTTGCATATTCCGTTACAAGAAATAGTTTTACGAGAAGTTCCAATGCAATTAAAATTAAAAAAAATTAATTTGGCACAGCTAAGAGATGAATCAGATATTTCAATGGAGGGCGAAGAAAGTAAAGAGGAAGAACAACCGTCTATGGAATATACAGATGAAGGAGAAGCTATTATAAACATTCCAGAAAATGCTATCGCTGACGAAACATTTAAAACCAGATTAGAAGAATTATACATCGATGTTGATAATATTACTTTTGGTGAAAAATTAGAAAAAGTAGCACAATTAGTTGAAGTTCCAGAAGATGAACAACGTTATAGTATTGTCGTGCAGGTAAATGATATGATGGATGAATTATTATCAACAACGCCCAATTATATGCGCAGTAAGTCTGTGATGAATCACATTCATATGTTAATTTCTCGTTTCAAAGAATTACGCGGTGAATTCTCATTAGTTGATAAAAATGAAACTATAACTGGATACAAAAAATACGGCGCCAAATATAAACCATTGGTGGAAAAGATTCATAGAATTGATCAAAATCTGAAATGGATTGTTCCAGTTGTGAAACAAAGAAATAAATTGTATCCAGAAACTGATAATGATGAAGAAACTGAAAATAGTGTTGATTATACAATGGAATCGTTGGGAGATGTGTTAGAAACGACGAAAACAAAACAAAATTCTTATTTTGATAAAAACAAAAATAACTTTGACTATGGCGTTTATGAAAATGAAATGAACGAAATATTAAAACCATTTGATGAGCCATTGAATGGTGATGATGTGTTACACACAGGGCGAGTATTAGGAAATATTGATACTATTGTTGAAAATTTGGAAGATTTTCAAAGTTCAGTATTTAAACAATCTGATATGAAAAATGTATACACTGTATCTCGTGAAAAGTTTTTAATTCAAAGATATAATCTGGGGTTAGAACGGTTGGGTGAAACTATTATGAAAAATGGAAAATCTGTGTTTAAAAAGGAATCCTTAACCCATAATGATACGATTAGTATTAGTTCGATTCTGATGCTTCCCGCACCGGTGATTGAATATTCAAAGATGTATTTACCTGCTACTAATTTATTGAAAAAAGCCAACTATCATTTTCATTTATTTTCATTGACCACATTATTGAAAAACAATAAGGACATTATCCCTCATGTTATTGATGATTTATCTGAGGAATTTGATTATTATGAAAAGGAAAGCGATTATTATGAAAAGGAAAGCGATGATAACTACAATGACGGAGACACTGATGCTGAAACGGACATAGATGAACAAAACGGAGGAAAAGGAGGAAAAGGAAACAATATTTATAAAGTGAAAGAACGTTTTTTCAAACAGTTTAATCAATTTATATTAGATGAAAATGCACCTGCATTATCTAATGATAAATACAAGGATTTTTTAGAAGCCATTCTTCCGAAAACGAAAGTATTGGTAGAAATAGTTCGCAAGTACATAAAAGACAAGATTTCCTTTTATAGTGTGATCCGTGAATTAGAACCTTTTATGATATATTCTGACAATATTAGCTACAAACAATTTTTGTCTATTCGTCGTATGGTAATTGAAAAAATGAAGGAATTGAAGATTGTCAATGAAACTAAAAATAATGATCTATTGTTTATTAAAAACTCAAACTACAATACGGGCGAGATACGAAATACAATCAAATTATTATTGGCAGAGAAAAATGATGTTGTTGAAAATATAATGGAATTGTATAAATTTCAAAATAATGTATCTACTCCTGAAGCAATTAAGAAAATGTATGAATTGGATAGCGGAAACTTGTATTATGAAATGATTCAATCAATTATGTATACACTGTTGAGTCCCGATAATTTGATTTCATCTTTTTCCAAAATAGAAGATGTTACCGATGTAGATAAAATTCGTAATGAAGATTGTGGAACGAAATATTTGGCAAAGAAATATACAAAAGTGGAGGATTTACAAGAAGATTCCGAGACAGAAATATTTTTCGATTTTCCTTATGACGATACTCCTTATAATATATTGGAAAAGTACCAGGATGAACAAAAACGAATGGACGATAACTTATTTTTCAACTTCCTTGTAGAAAATCTCATTGAAAAACATAGTTGTTTAAAAGAGAAAGCTGCCGAATTGGCGAAAACTTTACTCAGTGGAAAGAAAATAGTGGAAAATGGACATTATGCTATTTTAGAATTAAAACCCAAGTTAAAAAGCAACATAGACGATAGTAAATTATCTGAAAAAGAGAAAATGGAAATTGAAATAGAAAGTGAAATCAAAAAGAGAACTTCTTATTATAAGAGAGTAAATTCTATTTGGATTCTGGATGATTCTATTACTGATAATTCTTTTATGGATAACAATGAATTATTTTGTAATATGAGTGAGTTTTGCTTCAAAAATAAACGAACAAAACATTGTGAAGATATGTCTGTGGTGCAAAGTCGTTATAGGGATTATACAAAAAAAACACTTGTAAATGAGTTTGAAGACCGTTTTGCATTAACCTCTGAAGAATTAGAAGAAAAAATAGAAAAATATGTTGCTCTCTATTCGAGTAATATAAAAAAAATATATCGTAATAAAATATTACAGGAGTATGCCTATAACAATATAGCATACACATTGTCTAATTATGCAAATGAAGAACCAGTATTAATTTCACCTTATTTAAATATTCGAGATACTATTTTGTCATTAACAGACTATCCCAAAAAGCAAAATTATATCACAAAGTTTGTAGATAATTTTTGTAGAGAACCTTTGATAGAAAGTTTGAAAGAACATCCTCACTGGTTTTACTGCAAAAAAACAAATACCAAATTGTTTCCTCATAGTTTGTATAATATTGCGAAATCATTTATCAATAATGGTAATGTGGGGGTGGAAATGGATATAATCATTAAAAAATATGGAACAGATAGTGATGATGGAGATGCTATTGTTGATAAATATAGTGGATATATCCTGCAAAAACGAGATCTGGTGTTTGAAGATAATTTTAATGACCAGGGACAAAAAATATCCAGTCACGATATTATGCAAGAAGAATTGGGTGTTATAACAGAAAAACAAATGAAAACGAATATTCGTGTCTTCGAAAATGAATTAAATGAGATGAACTTCAATATTTTAAAATCCTTATGTAATAATACCGGAATTAATATAAACAATGTTGAAGAGTTTGTTAGATCGTTGGCTGTTTCTTTTTGCGATAATCCGAAATATTTATTAACAGAAGACAAGTATAATAAAAAAGCTGAAAAAGTAAAGAAACAAGATAAAAAACCATTAGGCTCTTATATTGATTACAGAAACGAGCGTCGCATTTTAATTGTAAGTTCTCTTTTGTTTGTTGCTGTTCAAATATCTGTTCCTTCCATTCAAATCAAAAAGACTTTCCCGGGCTGTGTAAAATCATTTGACGGATTTCCTCAAACTGGTATTGAGAACATTGATGGAATCAAATATTTAAGTTGTATTTTATTTAGTATGAAAAGTAAATTTGAACCGTGGAATGTGTTTGGAAAGTTGAATCAAGACAAAATAAAAAACAGGTTGGTAGATGTTATGGAGAACTTTATCGTAACTTATAATGAAATTAGTGAAAAATACAATAAAAAACGAGAATATTTGGAATTATATCCTGAAACCTTTATTCCAGATGAACACGCTATTGAAAAATGGAAACAGTTTAATCCTCCATTGATAACAACCGGATTAGTAGATACAGTATCAAATGTGTCGAGCGATTTTGAAAAAGAGTTGACTCATCAACTTAAGAAAAACTCACCTAAACAGAATATTATGATTAATGTGATTAATAATAAGAATCGTTCTTTTACCTATGTATTAATCGATAGTATTAATGCGATCATTTCCAATAAAACAATGATGTTAAAAACAAAATCAGAAGTGCCGTTTTTGGAAAATGCTTGTTGCAACGAAAATTTGGCTGATATTATGCCATTGGTGTATTTTACAAACGAAGACCCGACATTACTGCAATATCTTAAATATATGCACAGTAATCAAAAATTAATCGATTATGTGTCTGATATTTCTAAACCCAGTATATTGTATCATAACTACCCCACCCGTGTAAATTATCCTTCTCTTCCAAGTGGTATATTAGAAAAAGATGTATATGAGGTAATTATTCATTATTGTAATTTGGATCGTGAAGAACCGATTCCAGAAGAATTGAAGGAGTTTATGGATGAAAAACCGACTTATTATAATAAAGATCAATCTATAGATGAAAAAATAGTGTTGATGAAGAAAAATGGGAAACGATACACGATGACAGATTTACAGAATGTGTTAAATATTGTTAATAGACGAAATATGATTTATATTGAAGGCTTTAAAAATTATGATAAAATGAGTGCATTTAAAGATGTGATCGAGTCATTACTTAATAAAGAGAGTAATATATTACAGACCCCTTGTTTAGAACATCTGTTACATATTATTGAAAAATATCAAGAGAACAAAAATAAGATGTTTTTGGAGTATACCGAGTTGGGGGAAGTTTTACAAGAATACTTATTAACGAGTAATAAAAACATGAGGGGTAACATTGAAGAATTTCTTCGAGTAAACGGGAATTTAAAACCTACTGACTTCACCAAATTAATTCGATTTATAAATACTATTCATATGTGGGAGATGGATAACGCGGAGTCAACCCCATCGGAAAATTATTTTTACGAGCTATTTCATAATATATGTAATATTTATCCTACGATTTTATTGAAGGATGCAATGTTATCGTACAGTATTTCAAGTTCCAAACAAAAGAAATTCGCAGATAAACATATTATTCATATTGAAAATTATTTGAAAAAACATTTTTCTGGATTAGAACAATTTAAAAATGATACCATTATATTAAAACTCTTAGAATTAGTGCAACCAGAATTGAGAGATGTAATGATGTTTATTCGCCATCTTCCTATTTATAGTGAAATTGTTAAAAAAGAAGGTTCTTATTATTCATTTTTGCACAAAGATACGTATAAGCAGTTGTATTTATACACATTTTATAGTGTTTTGGAATTTCTAATTCTTTCTATTGATCATGATGATTTAATTATAAGGCAAACTAATATACAGAGAAACCAAGCAAAAGAGGTCATAGAAGAAAATAGAGACCCGTCAACTTATATCGAAGCCGCAAATACTATGATAAATGAAGAAAATGAAGGTGCAATGGCTAACTTAGACGAAGTGTTGATTTACACAGGGCAAAAAGAAGAACTTCGTAAAAAGATTTCAAATTACATTGTGGCAACATTAAATATTGATAAAAACACAAAGGAAACAGTGAATATGTCTTATGAAAGTATTATGAAAAAAGTAAATAGAGCAAGGGAACGAGAAAAACAGAATAAAATCACCAAATTGGGAGAATTAAGTATAGAAGAAAGAAAGGTAGAAAATAAGTTTAAGAAATATAGATTAGAAAAGTGGAATATTGGACAACAAAAAGCCCTGGTAGATTATAATAAAAATATGTATGACCGAGAAGTGAATGAACTATTGGAACAAGTAACTAATGAAATAGGAGGAAATCTATTAAATGTAAATCAATACGATGGATATGAAAATATGGAAGTGTTTATAGAAGACTTGGATAATCAAGAACAACATAATAATGATGCTGATGCTGATGCTGAATATAATAATATCCAGGATTTAGGAGAACATTTTATGGATGGACAATATTATGAGGAAGATATTGAAAATGATTTCGAATAATTTTTTATAAATATATTATAAGTTATGGATTCAATTAAATCAGTAGTAAAACAAAATAGAGTGCACATATCTATATTATTATTTTTAATTGTATTTACGATGATACACGTGTATAAACCCTCTGTATTATATGAATCTGACGGGTCTTTCCGTAAATTTGGTGTAGGGTACAGAAATAAAACAGTCATTCCTATTTGGTTAATATCTGTAGTAGTCGCAATGTTATCTTATGTGTCTGTTTCTTTTTATTTAGCGACAACATAATAAATAATTATTTTTATTTATTATATAATGAATCCTAGTTTAGTTGATTACTCTGCAAAAAGTTTTATACTAAATAAATTACAACAATGTCACACAACACGAGTGAATATATATTCGTATGCTTTGAATAGTAGTATATTAATTGCATTTGCGTGTATTGTTTATTTAACATTGTACTATTCCCGAAAAAATAAACTTACTACAGCAGAGAAGAAATTTAGAATGATGAAGGAACAAGAGTTTATATTATCAAAAATCCGTTTTCATAAAGAATTAGAAGAAACTAAAAAAGAGACTACCTATTCAAATATAACGGATTTGCCTTCCATTCGATAATATTTGTTTATTTATTATATATATAATATTTATTCTAACTAATGGAAAGTATTTTAGAATTAAGAGAAGATATCATAATAAATAAAAATAACGCACAGAATATACTTGAATCTATTCTCGAAAACACGAATAAAAATATTCGGGAATTAAAAATAACTCAAGAATTACAAGGAGATGTGGATTTTTCAATATTAAATCAAATGAATTTTGGTTTGGTAGAGTATATTAGTATCAGCGAAGGAAATGTTACGAGTATTGTGAATCTTCCCAACAAATTAACCACGCTCATAATTAAACAAAATTTAATAATAGATATTGATAACCTTCCTTTATCGCTAACTCACTTGCAAATAGAAGAAAATTATGTAAATAAAATTGAAATTAGTAATTTAAAAAAACTGACAAAATTAATTCTGAATCAGAATCGTCTGGAAGAACTATCCGGATTTCCAAAAACATTAGAAGAAGTAAGCGTATCTTATAATAAAATAAAAGGATTAAACTTGAATGGTCTTGGTAATTTAACAACATTACGGGTTTCAGAAAACCCTATTACAGTCATTGAAGGTTATCCAGAGTCAGTTGTTTATTTTTCGAATGAGAATACACCTTCTATTGAATTTAGAAGCGCGGGTGAACTTGCGTCTCTTACTGATGAACAGATACAGCAATCCAAACAAGAAAAGGAGATGAAGAAAAATTATGAAGAAGCTCTCCTCACTTATTTTGATTTGAAAGGAAAATATGAAAAAAAAAGCTATGCTGTGAAAAAAACGGCTTACCAAAAACAGCTCACTAAAAAAATGAAAAAAATTGCTACAAAATCCGTTATTCCGCCTTGTATAAAGTGTAAACGAAATGTTGGTTCTCGATTTTATAAAGAAAATTATCGGTACATTGCCATTTGCGGTGATGCAAAAGAACCGTGCAACTTAAACATTCGTCTATATGATGGCGCAACTTCGTTTTTAGAGACAGAACTAAAACAAGAAATGATAGGAATGGAACAGATCCAAGAAAAAATAATAAAACATAAACTGGATGCGTTATTTAGCTATATTGGCGAAACTGTTGCAGCAGAATCATATCAAATATTTATGACAGAATATAATGAATCATTTCCGTATTATTCTGATCTATTACAAAAATATGAGAATTTATATTTTAATCCAGAAACGACAGATATGTTACGAGACAGTAATAAAAAGGTTTTCAATTATATACAAGACATTCAACGATTGTTAAAAGATTACAAAGAGTCGCATAACGAAGAACTTATTAAAGAAGTTGTACAAATTCATATTGAGAACATTATTCCCACTGCAACACATATTCGTCAAGCGAAAAATGTAACAGACGAGGCAATATTAAATTATGAGAACAAAACAACCCATATGTTTAATTTGCCTTATTCTTTATCCGATTTAGAAAATGCATTAGAACTACCTAAAGTAGAGAGTTTCATTTATTAATAATACAATCGATAAACATTAAGCAAGAGTTAATGTTTATAACACTTAGTCACAATAATTATAGTTGGTGATTCCATCCCATAGAACTCCGTGCTCAATCGCCCAAGTTCTTTTGGAACATTCTGAAGTTTGTCCTGATTTAAATCCAGCCCATCCATCTACCGTGAAATCAAAACGATCAGATACATTAGTAGAACTATCTTTTGCAAAATATCCAGGCGCGCCTGTTACCGAGTCTTTTAAACTGTTGCTTCCATACAAGGTTCCTGTGTTTAACGAATCCTTATCTGGAACTTTACAAGTATATTTGTCCCCTTCCTTTTCATTTTGCCAATGGTCTGGGCATCTTTTTGAATTAGGAGGATAAGCCACATCAGCGATTTGTTCATTGGTTAATTTTAATCCAACATATGCTAAAATCATAATAAGTAGTATGACAGCAACTGATAAAGTAATCGTGTAAAATATTTCCATATATATATATATTTTCACATAAAAAGCTAAAGTTATTTAGTTATAATTATTTCTACAGTAGTTATATATAGAATGTTTCAATCAAATCCATTAGAAGTAGGTGATTCCAATATGATAATTAATAGTAAACAATTTAATGGCAGAGTAGACATCAGTGATCCAGATCCAAATGTAATGTTTAAAATGCAAGAAAAAATTGCCATTAAAAACAAGGCAACCGAATATAGAGATCCTGTTAAAGGTGTCCACGAGGATAATGTATTGAGTCAGTTATTTTTTTCAGCTGATAACATTCAAATTATTCAAAACGGTCTTCGCGCAGGTGTCTATAAAATGTCTAATAGTGAATTTTTAATTGGACCTCAAAATATAGATAATTTGAAAGTTATTATGCGAAGCATCTATTTACAATATGCCGAATATGACCCAAACCAAATAACAGAACAAATTAGAAGATTAAATAAATTAGTTCTTGATTATGCTATTCCTACTGTTTACAAAGAAGCTGTTGGATATAATAATTATGTTCGTGATCAAAGCACATTAGTTGTCCCTCTCGAAATGCCCAAAAATAATGACCGCGATTATAAACAATTAGAACTTAAACAATTTATGTAAGTCATATATTATATAATATTAGTAATAATATATAATGAGTTTATTAAGAAGCACAGTCAAATCTAAAAATAAACAAATAAAAGTCTCTAACCCCAAAACAACTAAAAGAAAAAACAAAACAACTAAAAGAAAAAACAAAACAACTAATAAGCCTGATAAAAATATTACAAAACAACACCATCTACATAGCAAAAATACAGGATCAAAACGAAATTCTGCAAATAATTCTTTAAGTGTAAGTCCTACCCAGGAGAGTAAGCCTCCAAATAATGTACATAGTCCATCCAAACCTCCTCTCCTTACTTTGATAAATCCATCAGATCTTAATGATAATATCAAACATTACGACGATGAATTGTATCGAAAAGACCCTCTGTTCGTGAGATCTAAAGAAAGACAATTACGGGAAGCAAAACAAAAAAACCTAAAACATAACAAATATTTAGATGTGGAATATAAACATCTTGGAATACCCGCTCCACAACAATATTATACAAGACTCGGACCTCACGGCGATGCTGATAATGATGAGTTGATTACATTTAATGGGGGAAGAAAGAAAAAGTAGATATTGTTACAAACTCTTTCTATTTAGCAGTTCTTCTACTATTCGTTTCGTGCATTTTTTATATTTACTTAATATAATATATGTATGAACAATTATATAATATAATAAATAACAAATATTATATTATTCGTACCGGGGATTTCGCAACAAATGCAAATAAAAAAATACTATATCTATTATTTGGGGTATTGTTGTGTATAGATGATTATTATACAAGTCAATCTTATGATTGTCTTTCGATTATGATCGGATCATCCGTTTCATGGACAATTATTGAACTATTACTACACGCATCAAAGACTCGAGTTATAAAACCAATGTTTATTTCCTATTCGAATCGACAAATTAAGCTTCCAATATACATAGGTGTTTGTTTACAAGGTATTCAGGAAGGAGGGGTGGTATCTACTTTTGGATTATATTTCGGCGATAGATTATTGATGCCAAACTACACAATTATATATCACTTATTTCTCATTTATATGGTCATAAATATGTCTTATAAACAAACCAATAATGAAATTCTATCCAAACGACAGGTAAATACAAAAAGCTCACTCTTACTAATAGGTAGTATGACGATGTATAATGGTATATCGATGTATAATCATCCTGAGCATATACCCAGAGAAATATTAATGTGCGTATCCATGCTTTATATGAGTTCTATTTGGACAGTTGTTTCCTATTATAAAGGTTTTCGAAAAGTGGAAGTACAAGAATATAAAAATAATCATTATATAATAAAACCAACTCGTACTGTAGATGTCTTTTACATATTAGGGTATGATGTTGTATTTGAAATATGTATTGCTTATTTAACCTTTTATAATTGGTTTGTTTTACATAACTAATTACTGCTTTCGTCGAGAGATATTGATTATGGTAAAAAATATAATTATATTATTATATTTTTCAAATTCATGTGCCTCCTTTTTCTTTTTCGACCAATTTACTTACTTCTTTTTTCTAACAATTTTCTTTGTCTTCACTTTACTGGATTTGTCTGTAGAAATTTGTAGTTTTTCTCTCTTTTCCTTATATTTTGTATATTCTTTTTCAAACCCATCCAGCTCTTTTTTCCACATCTTTTCCAAACTGGTTCCCTTGAGCGTTTCATAATCCTTTTCCATCTTTTCCTTTTCATTGATAAGATTGTCTACGTGTTCTTGTGTAACTGAATCCATCGGCATCTTTGTCAAATACTTGAAATCTCCTTCAAGTTTATCTAATTCGTGCTTAAGCAACAACTCTTCTACTTGAGCACTTGTTTTCTTTCGAAGATCTATTTTACTATCCAAGTTCAACAAAATATATTTACTCTTATTTGATAATTTTTGCAATAGCTTTTCCATATTAGCCAACAAATATGCTTTTCGCCTTTTATACATATTTAGTCTTACTGGATAAAATTCTTGAATAATTTCGTGAACCGATACGAATTTGCGCAATTTATGCTCGTGTGTAAACATATGCATATTTGTGCTCGATTGCGTAGTGGTAAGCTTCAATAATTTTTCAACACCATTTATACCATTATCATCGATCTGATTTTCATAATCTTCTAACTTTCCTCTTGGAAATACAACGGTAATATCAACAGTTACTTCTGTAGATAAAGAGGTAAAGTCTCTCAATGTTGACGCAATTCTCTTACCATTCTTTGTTGACCCATCGACCAAACTTTCTAAAAATGTAATATATGGCATTGTCCATGTGCCAATAGGCAATTCTGTAATGCGAATCTTATCAGTATCTATCTTTTCATACTTTCCTTTAATCAAATATTTATTTGTCTCCATCAGACTAACTGTTCCAGTAAACCCTTCATAATAAGGTGTGAAAGTGCAAGAATTAATTGGTTTATTGTTCAATAATAATTTCAACGCATTGACAATATCTGTTGGATTATACGCTAACATATTACAAGAGAATCCTGTTCCAATTCCACTAATACCATTAAGCAGTGTAAATGGAATAACTGGCACATAATATTCTGGTTCTACAATGGTTCCATCGTCATTCAAATAATGCAAAACCGGGTCATCTTGTTCTGGAAAGATACAACGAGTCAATGGATTTAATTGAGTAAAGATGTATCTCTCCGATGCACTATCATCACCCCCTTGTAGTCTTGTTCCAAATTGTCCATTAGGCGCTAATAGATTCACATTGTTTGAACCAACAAAATTTTGAGCCATATTCACAATGGCTCCATTTAAACTTGCTTCGCCGTGATGATAGGCACTATGTTCAGAAACATATCCCGAAAATTGGGCTACTTTAATTTCACTGGTGAGCTTTCTTTTGAATGCAGAATATAATATCTTTCTCAACGATATCTTAAGGCCATCTACCATATTAGGAATAGAACGAGCACAATCGTATGTGCTGAAATGAATGAGTTCCTGATTAATAAAATCTTCATAAGTTACATTCTCGTTGTTTGTATTTAAATAAGACTCTTTGTTATAATTCCCCAACCACTCTTTTCTATCATCAGTTCGCTTCTTATTGAAAATTTTGTCAATCATATTATCGCTGTTGGTGGTATGCACAAAATTGACTATCTTTTTATTCGCAAAATATTCTTTAAATTCGGCAGATGTTGAAGTCCCCAGACCCTTAAAATACTTAATATTCCAACCGCTGGAGCCTTGCTCACCAAAAGTATTTTTCCAATTGTTATATTCCCCGTCATTATAAAACAACTCTGTTTTGTTACCCTTCTTTGCTCTCAAAATTGGTGTGTTCATAAAGGAAATGAAACCAGGAATTTTCGTCAACGAATCCCATTCACTGTGAAACATATTAATACATAGTCCTTTGATATGGGAACCGTCTAAATCTTGATCTGTCATATACATAATCTTTCCGTATCGCAAATGTTGGTGCACTTGTTCAATTGTATCGTAAAACTTACCCGATTCTAACCCCATAATTTTCTTAATGTCGTTAATTTCCTTATTTTCCGCGATTTTCTTCAATTGTTCTCCTCTTACATTCAATAATTTACCCTTCAATGGATAAATACCAATTGTGTTGCGATCGTCACTTGATAATCCAGATACAATACCAGACAATGCCGATAACCCCTCACATAAAATTAAGATACAATCTTTTGACTGTGTAGTTCCGGCAAAATTTGCATCGATAAAACTATGGATACCGCGAATCGTTTTCGTTTTAATTCCGTCTGTTTTTTTTATTAGCTTATTCTCCTTTGCTTCAGTTAAACTGCAAGCAACATCCATTACACCCATTTTCGCGATTCGTTCAATAAACCCGTCACTTACAGTGCAAGAAGAACCGAATTTTGAGGAAGGGGTGTTCATATAATCTTTTGTTTGACTGTCAAAAGACGGATTTTCGATATCACATCTCAAAAACAACATAATTTGTTCCTTAATAGAAGATGCGTTTACTTTGATTTTCTTCTTTTTCTCAATATAATCGCATAGCTTTTTGACGATTTGATTACTAATATAATCTACATGTTTTCCACCCTTGAATGTGCAGATACCATTGACAAACGAAATATGCACGAATTCGTGAATAGGTGATAACGCAATACCATATTCCCATCGTTCATCTGTTTTTTCATAAATTCGCTTCGTATCCCCCTTTTCTCCAATATACATATCTACATAATTTTGGAATGTTTTTACTGGAATCACTTCACTATTGAAAGACATTTTCACCTTTTTAATCGAATGATCTGTCACTGCTGCAATATCAACTACTCGTTTCTTTAATAAATTGAACATATCACCTGTAATACCATCAATCCCAAAGCGACTATAATCTGGTTTAAATGTTACCTTCGTATATGGTTTTGTGCCAGCACTTACCTTTGTAATTACTGGCTCTCCCATAGTATCCAAATTATTATGAAACTCTTGCACATATTTTAAACCACGAGTATGGTCTACAGTTTCGATTTTACCATAACTGGACCAAATCAAAACAAGCTTGAAACCAAACCCATTCTTACCGCCCACAATTCGCTTTTCATTTTTATTATAATTAGTTGAAGTTCGCAAATGTCCAAAAACCAGCTCGGGAATCCAAACATCGTATGTTGGGTGCTTTGCGATATCAATACCGTTTCCGTCATTTGACATTGTAATTGTTCCGTCCTCATCGATCTGAGTGTCAATGTAACTTACAAACTTCTTATGAATATTAGTGGACTGAATCATACGAATGACATGGTCACGACAATTTACGATACCTTCATCGAACAGTTTATACAGTCCAGGAATATATTCGATATTTTTTAAAGCAATTTTCTGGGTTTCATTATCATATATCCACATTTGTGCATCCACATTTTCTACAGAACCAATGTATGTATCTGGGTTATCTAAAATGTGCTGTTTATCCGTTTTTTGCTGGTAAACATTGGCAAGGTTTTCGTCACTTTGAGTATTTTGCATGGTATCTTACTATGAATATTGATATTTTTTTATTTCAATTTTTTATAAACATAATATAAATGTCTATGAATAATCGTTTTAGTATTACAAAATTTTGTGAAAAAAAAACCTGCCAAACAAGTGGATATAGCAAAGTGGTTACCGCGGGAAATGACCCTACGATTAGTAAAAAAATGCGCTTTTCACAATATATTCGTAGTGTAAAACCAAGAACAATTACCACAACGGATGCCAATCCTTCTGGGTTTGATCGTTCTCAACCTTATTATTTCCAGCCATTCGGAGTTACCAGGGCGACAGTTAACCCCGACCTGAATGTTTATAAACTTTAGCATTTTTATATACCATTACTATATAATGGAACTAAAAAACGAAGCTCTATTTGGTGGTGCTACACCTATTCAAACTTATGGTTCTCGACGACAAGTAAAAATATACAAGTCTGCCTTAAAAACGAATGGTGGTTTGACTGAAAAAGATTTAGTAGTAAATAAACACGGCCGTATTGTATCTAAGAAAAAGCACGATGCCGGTGACAAAGCTATATTGAATTTAACCAAAAAAGGGTGGTACACAAAGAAGGGCACATTCGGTTCTAAAAAGCTTACCGGAAAGGCTTTAAAAAAGAGAAGGGCGTATGAAGGAAAAACCAGAAAAAACAAGGGCAAAAAATCTAACCGCAAGAAGGGTGGTATGAGTAGTTTTAATGCCGAAAAGGTTCCTCTCCTTGGAGGAGACGATCAAGAAGAAGGGAATGTTGAAGTTACCGAATAATTAAAATCATATTATATACTATATAATATGACAAAATTGAATCGTCTTGAAAATGGAGGTTATTTGATTAAAGGAAAAAAATATGAACAATTAAAAGGAACCCGTCGCCAGGTATATGAGTATAAAACTGCGTATAAAACTGCTGGTGGTTTATTAAAAGAAGATTTAGTGCAAAATAAAAAAGGACGTATTGTGTCCAAGGCGAAATTCGATAAAGGTCCTCAATTACTGAAGAACTTAACAAAAAGAGGTTACATTGCACAAAAGGGGACATTCGGACATAAAAAGATGAAAACACGAAAACTGAGAATGAAAAACAAGTCTCTTAAAAAATAAAATATTGTCGTGTAACATCCATACTACATATATATTCTACTGTAATATATATGAAGTTAACCAGTTCCAATAAACGAATGAAAAAGAACAAACTTGCAAAAACTATTAAAAAAAAGAACAAACTTACAAAAACTGTTAAAAAAACAAATAAAAAAGCCAAATCAAGACGTAGAAAACATAAAATACATACCCGTAAGATGACAAGAGGCGGCGAATCAACATGTCCTATTTGTTTGGAACGGCTTCAAGCAACTCAACACGCTGTTACAACAGAGTGTAATCATACTTTTCATACGAATTGTTTAAAAGAGTGGTGTCGAACTAACAATTTTACTTGTCCATTGTGTAGAGCAAATATAACAGATACTTGCAGGACTATTGAACGAGAAAATATATTTCATATCATACGAAATCGACTCGTTAACGATAATAATGAAATAAATTTAAGAGGGGTTAATTTACAAAATATCGATTTTGAAGATGCTCATTTACAAAATATCGATTTCACACGTGCTAATTTAGCTGGTTCTAACTTTACAGGTGCTAATTTAGACAATACTAATTTCGAAAGCGCAGTCTTAACAAGTGCATATTTTGGCGATGCAGATTTAATACAATCTTTTTTAGCGTTTGCGAATTTATCTGGTTCTGAATTTACAGGTGCTTCTTTGACAGGTGCATATTTTGGCGATGCTAATTTAACAAACACAATCTTAACAAACGCAGATTTAACAAATGCAGATTTAACAAATGCAGATTTAACAAACGCAGATTTAACAAATGTAGATTTAACAAATGCAAACTTAACAAATGCAGATTTAACAAGTGCAATCTTAACAAGTGCAAACTTAACAAATGCAAACTTAACAAATACAAATTTAATAAATGCAGAGTTATCAAATGTAAATTTCACAAATGCAAACTTAAGAGATGCTATACAGACGGGTATATTTTAGACAAATAACCGTGATATTATTTACCAATCTTGCATATACCAATCATTTTTTAAGAACTTATTATCGATAATATATTCTTGAAAACTCTCATTCACCTGTTTTTCAAAATACATTTTATTAGCTATCAATTTATGCGATATAGTATGCATTGCTCTACAATAATGAATATACAGGTCATACAAACTAATATGCTGTGTAAAGTTTGATTCGATGTATTTTTCTTTCATTGTATTTCGATACGCATTTAAGACAAAAGAGATATCACCGGGTTTATCCCATAATTTGCATTTCATCCCTTGTATATATTTTCCATCATCAATTTCGATAGTAGGAAAATAATAAGTTAATAAATCAATCATTTGTTCTTCATTAATGGAAATATTTGACCATTTCTTAAAAAGAGTGAGTAATTCATCTATTTCCAAATCTGTTTCGGTGATTTCTATTTCCATCTGTGTATTCCAGAAATCAATAAATTTTTGGATACTTGGAAGATTTTTACTACACAAATGATAAAAACAGTCACTGTCTGTGTCGTAGTATTCTTGAAACATCACTATTAATTTGCCTTTTAATGAATTCATAAAAATAATAGAGGGAATATTCTTTCGTTCCAAAAACTGTTTCCACAAATATTGCATATTTTTCCAAGTAATAAGGGTGTTTTTATTCGTTTTATTTTGTATAATTTGCGTTTGATCTTTATCAATGTTAGTATCTACAAATTCATTAATCAATTTATCACTATCTGTATTAGCAATATACATAATCTTATCTGTCAGTTTACTGTCGTGACAGTGCGACTTTACAAAAGTATCGGAATCGCCATAGCGATCTGAATAATGACACGCTACACATAAAATATTTAACGACTGTTTATCTAACATTGTATTCCATAAATTTTCATTATTTATACTTTCATTGATAGACAGAATTCTACAATTACCATATTCGTGGTCCTTGTATTTATATTTAAGAGTATTTTGTAAATCTACTTCGAAATATTTTTGACACTGATTATTTAATACACGAATAAATTGTTTCGCATTTGGGTTTATAAAATGAGTTAAATTAAGGGGTTTCTTTAATATATTGTCACCGATAACGCTTAGAAAATATTTAGCTTCAGCCTTATTTCTAAAAAACATCGGGGTTAATGATTCTAACACATTTTGAATTGTTACAGATTCCGGAATAGATTGCTTAATATCTTGTTCTTTAATCTTCTTAACTACCGAAGTCTTTGTTCGCTGCTTACACGGAAGGAGCACTTTGGACTTGGTAACAGCAGACAATACATCATTTATAACAATATTTTCTGTAGATACTTTAAAATTTAATCCATCGTATTTAAAAAACAATTCACTTGTAGAACAGTAATAAAAATAATTCGTTTCCAAAAAATTATTAATAAACTCTTCGCGATAATTCTCCATATCTTGTTGCTTATTAAGCTTTTCTTCTCTTTCTCGCTTTGCAGTCTCGAGATTATGTTCTAATTGTTGAATAAACACATTCAATTTATTTACTATAAAAATATCATCCTTATAATTTTCATATAGAGATTTAATTACTTCTTGAGAATGCTGCAAATTCTCGGTCATTTCAAATATATTATATACTATGTAATTTTTATATCCATTTTTTTATTGTGTTATAGAGTCATTATTTGGTATATCAACTAATGACCTCTTAGATAGTTACAACTGATTTTTTTTTGACAGTTTGACATTCAATCGCATCAACCGATGAAACTTTTAAATATTTACTAATAGCTAATCTTGAATTTAATAGTTCTTCTTCAGACATTACAGCAAACCAATTATATTTAGTTCTTGTTAATAATTCTTCACCGGGAATAATGAGTCCATATATGTATTTTCCAACATTTAAATAAGCTTCTTCCATAAAATCATCTAATAATATAGCCTTGTTTTTAGAATCTTTTATAGCTACTTCTTTACCATCAACCAGAGTCATTTTACCTATTTTTACTTGCGAAAGCAAATCAGTGGATAATTGTCCAATAAAATCAGATTCAGAACTGAAATGTCCGGACTTCAGCCGGGATTGAAGAGAATTAATAGTTTCCATCAACACCTCGTTATTTTTCTTTGCGCCACAAATTTTGATATCAGGGACAAATGAATATGTATCTGTTCCTTTCATTAGATTGTTACCTCTATTTATATTTTCAACTGTGAAAAATTTATCTCCAGAAGTATATTTTTCATAAAATGGTAACAATTTTCTTAAGCATACAAATGAATTTGGAACAACCATACCACCGTAATAGTATACAAGCATCATCATACCCAACTCTCTAAAATGACTCTTCATAGGTTCTGCCAAATGTTGAATATCAACATCCCAGGATGGAATCAAACGTTTAAAAGAATTATCGTCAATCAAACAAATGTTAAAATCATCACTATTGTAATTTAAAATAGACTTTATTGTTAAGTGTAAGTATGGTTGATTTAAATCAGTATTAGAGCGAGAATGAAAACTTTTCCACTTACGAGAATTTAATTCGTATTTAGAATGTATCCACATCTTAGGTCTATTATATCCGTATAAAGGGGAATCGTTTAATAGATATGTTTGTATTTTATCGAAATCATCATCTTGTTTTTCTTTATTATTTCTATCATTCATTTTTGTTACCACAAAACTTAATATGATTGCTCCCATAGAAACTAATGCTATTCTTGTTAAATCTTTATTTTTAAACATACTATAGTCTTATATAGTATGTTTTTATATTTTATTATTAAGAAAAGTAAATTAAATAGTCGATATTGTATTTAGACTTGTTATATTTTATTATTAAGAAAAGTAAATTAAATAGTCGATATTGTATTTAGACTTGTTATATTTCATATTAGATGTATACATTATGTTATTATGCTTACATATCTGTCTCACTATATTTGTAAACGATTTATATGACATTTCCCTTTCTAAATAAAAATATTTACCTAAATAATAGTATTCTTTTAGAGTTTCGCATAGTTCGTTATGAAGTTTATTAAATATCATTTTTTTATAGGAGTTATAGTCTATTAAATAGTATTTATCTGTCTTTAAACATATTTTTTCTAATAACTCGAACAATAATTCATCTGGTATCTCTTTTTTAAATATTTGAGAATTCATAATGAATATAGTCGGTTATACTTTAACATTATTTTTTATTAAACATATTTACTAAATTATTAATTATATTATAATGGCTTATACTGGTAATAAAAATAGTCAGTACACTTGTTACAATAACTGCTAATTGATTCATCTTGATCTCCTGCATACGTTAAATATTTCTTGCAATCTTGACAAAAAAAATGTCGACAAGTTCTACAAGTATTTGTATAGTTATTAATTTGATAAGTATTACAATGGCTACATAATTTTAAATACGATACAATGTGATTTATTACATATTTATCCATTTTTAAATATATTATAACAAATAGTTTAATATATTTAATCATTTAATCATTTAATTATTTATTCATCTTCTTCAGCAGCCTTCTTGGCAGCCTTCTTGGCAGCAGCCTTCTTGGCAGCCTCTTCTTCAGCAGCCTTCTTGGCAGCAGCCTTCTTGGCAGCCTCTTCTTCAGCAGCCTTCTTGGCAGCCTCTTCTTCAGCAGCCTTCTTGGCAGCCTCTTCTTCAGCAGCCTTCTTGGCAGCAGCCTTCTTGGCAGCCTCTTCTTCAGCAG